>ENA-UOOI01000099-UOOI01000099.1-fermentation-metagenome-genome-assembly--contig:-NODE-99-length-101420-cov-24.814581_pt1 | contig 101420 bp, 94 predicted proteins | sample MGYA00245779_ERZ724027 | MGnify/ENA primary metagenome ERZ724027 (study PRJEB28704, sample SAMN03018318) | fermentation metagenome | biome: anthropogenic terrestrial biome; feature: soil...
ATATATATAAATGGCTCCCCAGGCAGGGCTCGAACCTGCAACCTACCGGTTAACAGCCGGTCGCTCCACCATTGAGCTACTGAGGAACATCACTTATTTAGTGTATATTATTTCACTAATAAAGTCAAGAGGGTTTTTAAAAAAGTTGTTAAGCGGGAAGTATTTTTTAACTTCCCGTTTTTTATATTCTACCTAAGGTAAATACCCAATTCCCATATTGAATAGGCATCCGGTGTCCATTGCGAGCATCCTGCCTTTGCGCCGGATTTATCAGGTCTTTTCGTCATATCTATACGCATGTATCTGGCCTCTATTGTTTTTCCCAAATTCAGTACATCAATCGGCTGGGGCTCAGGCTTTTCTTTTATGGCAAGGCTGCGATCTGCTATTTTAGTCCAATCCCTTCCATCATTTGATATTTTGATATCATAGGCGGCGGGCCAATATTCCCAATTTATTTTGATTTGATTAAATTTTTGTGTACTCCCGAGATCAATACTAAACCATTCATTTTCTTTTTGGAAAACCTTTGAAGCCCACCTTGTTTTTAGATCACCATCTGTTGCTTTGTCAGAAAGATAATCATATGTCTTATAGTACTTGGAGTCTGTATTTAAAGCTGTTGATGATGAAGATGTCGGTTTGTTTAATGCTAAATTCGGGGTGTCAGTTAAATCCAGCTTACTACCATTTCTGGGTATTTCAATCGCAGTAACAGAATAAGGGCCGACCTTATAATTAAATTCTTTATTTATATTATTTAATTTCTCTTTTCTTAAACCATAATTAGTCGGGTTGTCGGCATTTACCGGCCCATCCAAAATCCATGCGGCAGCATCCCCGCTCGGTTTGAATTTATCCAAATCAAAACGCAGATTATAGTTTTTATCCGGTGACTTATTTATCAACATAACGTAAAGATTCTTATGATCATTGCTTAAACTTGTATATACGCTTATATCTTTAACATCTGTTTCATTTTTAACCATTGTATTCCCAAAGTGCTTATTATACAAAACATACGGGTAATAACTCACGTATGGTTTCATGTCCGGGCTAAACATGCCAAAATCACCTTGTGCCGGCGGATAAGGATTCATTAGAGCCCAATATGCTGCCCCTGTTACTTTTTCTTCTGCAAATGTCCCCAGCATATCAGCTGTCCATAAAGCGTCGGGCAGTGCATTAACCGTCCAGTCTTCCGGGCCCCAGTTTACGGGTGCAAAAGATCCTATTTGGTATTCCACTGTTTTCTTTGGATAGAGCTGTTTAACCCATTCTCTAACATTCTTTAGCTGATCATGCAGTTTTTGAGGTGAACCCAACAAATCCTTGTAAAATAATTGTTTATTATTTTCATCATATGGTGACGAAGGGTCTACTTCTTTTGATGGGGAAAGCGGAAAATCATGTATTGAATATACATCAATATACCTTCCTGCCTTTTCAATGACCTCTTTTGTAAAAGCTTCATTGGTCGCAGGAACATTTGCTATTATTTTAATCGACGGGTCTGCTTTCTTCATAATCGGCACAAATTTATTCATCGTTTTTACAAATTCATCAGCACTCATCGTCAGGTATGGTTCATCTGCTATTTCCCAATACTTAACATTTGCCTTTAAATCCTTATTAACATATTTTATCCATTTAGCAGCCAATTCCGGCGAGGCATTCGGATTTACCGAAATCTTTGTCGTTGCATTAAGCTGTCTGGATAATTTAATAAATTCATCGGTATTAATTTCACTGGTAGAATTTAATTTATTCCAAATGAAGTCATATCCGAATCCACCGCCGGGATACACAAGAAAGGATATACCTGCTTCCTTTAGGTTTTTAAGCATCCGAGGATTTATATTATTATTATCAAACAGTGTTTCATTCCACGCAGGAATATGCATGCCATATATATTTTTATTAATTTTAGATGTAATTTTATTTGGGTATACATTGACCGTTCCCGTACTAGCTATCTTTGCTGCACTGCCTGTATCATTAAGTGACGCAACTGCGTCCTCGGCAAATACGTTTACAGGCAGCACTGAAAACAACATACAGAACACCATAATAGCCGCCATAATTTTTTGCTTGAATTTACCCATATTTATCGTCCTTTCATATTAAAATAATCTTTACTGATATCGATTTCCCGATTGCAAGACTGCCTATAAATCTTATAGAACTACATGCAAATAAAGCGGAAAAACAAATTGCATATCTATGTTACTATTTTTTTACATATTATGCAAGAATTAATCACATTTTTTGTATTGTGTCAGATATATCATATTCTGCTTAATCATGTCGTCCAATATTTTTTAGCTGTCATTGCCGGCGGAACAAGTAGGCGTACTCCCATTTAGCCGGTGCATGCCCAAAACTTACCGGATGTGTCCTTGCCTTATCTATATTCTATTATGGCGTCATCAGGCAAATCTGAGATTGTGCCATTATTCTTCACATTAACTGTTTGTATATTTGTATATGGAATCTTTGATGAAATTGCAGCATCAGAATAGTGTGTTCCTTCGCACTTTTCAAGCTGTTCCGGTTTCTCAGTGAGACCGTGGCTTTATAGTTATTATAACAAAAGAGTGGGCTTGCGCCCACCCTTGCTCGTTACTTCGTTTGGTTATTTTTAACCGTATTAAGCAGCTTATCTGTTTTGTTCTCTGCAGATTTAGCAACCTTGGATGCATTTTTTGCCGCATCCGCACTCAGGTTGTTAACTGACGAGTTTTGTGCACCTTGCGTAGGGGCCTGGCCGCTGTTGAGGTTATTGTTCTGATTAACATAGTTTAATCTATTATTAATCATATCGACATGCCTCTGCATATCCTGTTGCATCTGCTCAAACATCTGCTTAGCCATAGGGTCTTCAGTAGAACTTGAAAAAGTTGCATAGTTACCCATTGCTCCCTGGGCTGATGCCTTTGCCTTTTCCAAATCACTTTTTACAGTCATTATTTAACCCCTCCATATTTTTAAAATATATTTGCCCCAAAATATATTATTGTCATATTTGCTTTAAATAACCCACGGTATTTATAACCATTTTAAAAAAAATTAAAGCTATGGTAGTTAATCACCATAGCTTTAAAATAAACAAAAGTAACCTATTATTCCTCGCAGCGTCTCAGAATCTGTTCCCAACGTTTGTCAACAGCCTGCTGGAATTCCTCAATCAAATGCTCATTGCCGGGTTTAAACATATGCTTAAATCTTCCCTGCCTCTTAAGGAAGTCTTCAACCGGCAGTTTCTTTCTAGGTTTATATGTTAATCTCCATTTACCTTCTACAACCTCAAACATAGGCCATACACATGTCTCAACAGCCAATCTGGTTATTTCCATGCCCTCTGGTGTGTTGGTTCTCCAACCTCTTGGGCATACAGCGAGTACGTTAAGTAAAGCCGGTCCGTCAACCTTAAAAGCTTTCTCAGATTTTTCGTAAAGGTCTTTCCAATGTGCAGGTGTAGACTGAGCCACATAAGGTATATTATGTGCTACAGCTATATCGGAAAGCTCCTTTCTCAGCTGTGTCTTGCCGGGGCTAACCTTTCCGGCAGGGCTGGTTGTAGTATCAGCATACAAAGGTGTAGCAGAAGACCTCTGTATTCCGGTATTCATATAAGCACCGTTATCATAGCACACATACACAAAATCATGTCCACGCTCTAAAGCACCGGAAAGAGACTGAAGTCCTATATCATAGGTTCCTCCATCACCACCAAAGGCAACAAATTTATATTTATCATTAATCTTGCCTTGCCTCTTAAGTGATTTATATGCTGCTTCAACACCACTAATGGTGGCACTGGCATTTGCAAAAGCATTGTGAATGTATGATGTTCTCCATGCCGTATAAGGATAAACTGTTGTTGAAACCTCCAAACATCCTGTAGCATTGGCAACAACCACATTAGTATCCTCTGGCACTGCACTCATAACCCTTCTTGCAGTTATAGGTGCACCACAGCCGGCACAGAGTCTATGACCACCAGTAATAAGTTCCGGTTTCTTGGCTATATCTCTTAAAGTTGGCATGCTTCGTCACCACCCTTTTCTTTAATACCAAGATACTGTTTTACATTGCAAGCTTTGCCTGTTTTTACAATATCCAGAAGATCGTTGAAAACCTTCTCTATGTGCCCTGTATCTATATCTCTGCCGCCCAGGCCAAATATATAGTTAACAATCTTAATATCTTTATCATCAAACATTATATTCCTTATATCCGTAAACAACGGACCGTAAGCACCAAAGCTGTCGGACTTATCCAAAACAGCCACAGCTTTTACATTTTTAAGTGCATCATATATCTCCTTAGCGGGGAGCGGTCTATATGCCCTCGGCTTTAAAAGGCCTGCCTTTATACCTTGAGATCTTAATTTATCTATGACAACCTTTGTTGTTCCTGCTGTGGAGTTTAGTACCACTACAGCTACATCAGCATCATCAAGATCATATTTCTCAAAATAGCCGTAATTTCTGCCGCTGATTTCCGCATATTCCTTGGCAACCTCTAGCATGACCTTTTTCGCATTATCCATGCCCGCCTGCTCTTGTCTCTTATGCTCAGTATAATACGGCGGAAGATCCAGTGCACCCAAAGATATCGGATGCTTTGCATTCAGCAGATAATTCTCCGGCTTATATTCACCGATAAACTTCTTTACTTCATCATCATCTAAAACCTCAATACTCTCAAGCGCATGGGTTGTAATAAAACCATCCATACACACCATAACAGGCAGACTAACCCTTGGATCTTCAGCAATCCTTATGGCCTGCAGTACATTGTCATATGCCTCCTGTGCGCTCTCGGAGTAAAGCTGTATCCAACCAGCGTCCCTGGCACCCATTGAATCACTGTGGTCATTGTGTATATTTATAGGTGCAGATATTGCTCTGTTTCCTACAACCATAACTATTGGCAGCCTCATTGAAGCAGCTATATGCACGACCTCATACATGTATGCCAGGCCCTGTGAAGAAGTAGCCGTCATTGTCCTTGCGCCGGCGGCTGAAGCACCTATGCAGGCACTCATAGCACTGTGCTCTGATTCAACTGTTACAAATTCAGTATCCACCTCGCCATTCGCAACAAACTGTGAAAAATATTGAGGTATCTCCGTTGAAGGTGTAATCGGGTATGCAGCAACAACATCTGGATTTATTTGCCTCATAGCATAAGCTGCTGCTTCATTGCCTGATAACGAAACTCTCTTAGCCATTTATCTCCCTCCCTACTCTTTAATCATCTTTATTGCCTTAGCCCTGTCCGGGCATTCAACTGCACAAATTCCGCAACCTTTGCAGTGTTCATAATCTATCCCAACAACCTTACCGTCCTCTATCTTTATAGAACCTTCCGGACAATATGCCCAGCAGAAAAGACATTGGATGCATTTATCAGGATCATATTCAGGTTTCTCAACCCTCCAGTCACCTGTCTTAAAGCCCTGTGCATTACCTGGTTCTAATATCACGCCTGCTTTTGGAAGCTCTTCCCATGTAGCATCTGGTCCTGTTTTGTAAACCTTTTTACTCATAGGCCCTTCACCTCCTGCATAGCTCTCTTTAAAGCACGCATATTCCCATCAACAACCTGTAACTTGTGCGCAAATTTCTTTTTGAAATTGCCTTCCATATTCTCTACAAATTTCTTCTCATCCAATACGTCTGTCACCTTCACGACAGCCGCAAGCATAGGAGTATTTGGGAAATTGCCTCCTATCTCATCTAAAGCTATCTGCGAGCCATCTATAGTATATATCTTGCCCTCAAATCCCGTCTTCTTTCTGACAACCTCCGGGTCATCCGCTGTATTGACCAGTAATATGCCCCCGTCCTTCTTTAAGCCGGCAGTAACATCCACCGTACCTATAAGTGTATGATCCACCACAACCTCTACATCCGGTTCATAAATATTCGAGTGAATCCTTATTGGTGCTGTACTGATCCTTGTAAAAGCAGTAACGGGAGCCCCCATTCTTTCCGGACCATATTCAGGAAAAGCCTGCATGTATGCCCCTGTCTCAAATGCGGCCTGTGCTAGTAACAAAGATGCCGTCTTTGCTCCTTGTCCACCTCTGCCGTGCCAACGAACTTCCAGCATTTTAGCCTCTGTTGTTGTACTCAAAGCGTATTCCTCCTTCCAAAAAATTAAACTATGGACTGTTATACTACAGTCTATATAAACGAACTGTATTATATATCAAAGTTTTTTACTTGAAACAGTCCTTTAATGTATTGAAAATATCAGCATTAGGCATGTATAACAGTATCCACTTATACTGTAACAGATGAAAAACACTCTGTCAATTACATAAAAAAAGAAGTAATATTTCTAATATTACCCCCTGTAAAAAAAAACTATACTCTATCGAAATAAAATATCACACGTTAATTGACCATTACATCCTTATAGTATTATAAAAAGTGTTGGAGAAGCAATAAAAGAACTACCCCCGGCACTCCAAGAAATCCCACCGCAAGGGCTGATATGGGGTTTAGCGGTATATGTAAGCCAAAATATCCACCAACAAAATTTAATATTATCAGCACTATGCCTCCGATTATACCATTGTACAATAATCTCCATATTATCTTTATAGGTACCAGTAGTACCCAACCCAAAAGATACAAAAGTATCAGACCTATGGCATATGCCAATATTATATTAATTCCTATGCTATTCACCTATATACACCCCCTGTTTAAATTATATGGGGTGTCCTTAAATTTATTCGGCTTTTACCAGACCCTGTCGTTTGGCTAACTTTAAAAGGTAGGTATATTTTTTTCTAGCCGCCTCTCTGTAATATATGGCATGGTCAATAAGATCAGGGTCGGTAACACATTCAAAATAGTCATCCGCATACCGCATCTCTTCCTTTGCAGTCTCAATAGATGACAAAAGCCCGTTTCCTTTATAGCTGTCCGCATCATCATATTTGGACTCCCCCACAAAAATTTTATTGGCCCTGTCTAAAATATCATTTAAATACTCGTTGTTTAATTTAATATTGATCATAAAAATAACCCCCAGGTAAAATATTCTAATCATATTTTCCCCGGGATAAAATTATTTTATACCAATATAATAAAATACTACATTTATATATCTATTATATTTCACTTCTGCCCGTAAAGGCAGAACCCAAAGTAACCTCGTCGGCATATTCCAGCTCTCCACCCATAGGTATGCCATGGGCTATTCTGGTAACCTTTATTCCCAACGGTTTTATAAGCTTAGCGATATACAGTGTAGTAGCCTCACCCTCAACATCGGGATTTACCGCAAGTATAACTTCTTTAACATCATCAGTAAGTCTCTCTAAGAGTTCTTTTATACGTATATCCTCCGGTCCGATCCCATCTAGGGGTGATATGGTACCATGAAGTACATGATAGAGTCCTTTGTATTCCCTTGTCTTTTCCATGGCTACCACATCCCTCGGATCCTCAACCACACAGATCATAGAGCGGTCTCTAGATCCGTCCGAACATATTTCACATATATCCTTATCCGTTATATTAAAGCATATTTTACAATAATGCACCTTTTGTTTGGCCTCTTTTATGGCTGCCGACAAAGAATCAACCTCATCCTGTTTCATATGGATAATATGAAAGGCAAGCCTTTGGGCTGTTTTGGGACCCACACCGGGAAGTTTTGATAATTCCTCTATGAGCTTAGCCATGGACGGTGTGTAGTAGTTCATTTAATCTCCCCCGATTTACATAAGTCCGGACGGATCGACACCTCCGGTAACCTTAGACATCTTCTCTTTCATGGTGTCCTCAGACTTTTTTAAAGCTTCGTTTACGGCTGCAAGCACAAGGTCCTGGAGCATCTCCACATCCTCCGGGTCTACCGCCTCCGGCGATATACTTATATCCAATATCTGCTTTTTACCATTGGCCACCGCTTTTACTACCCCGCCGCCTGAAGTGGCTTCTACTCTGACATCATCTAATTCATTCTGCGCTTTATTCATTTCCTGTTGCATCTTTTGAACCTGTTTCATCATATTATTCATATTAAAACCTGGGTTTTTTGACATTTTCATTCCCCTTTCATGATAATCGAGCAATCACTCCATAATATTAATCTTGTCGTCCATACCTTTAAATACCTCATGAACCTTAACCATAAAATCGTCTTCTCTTTTTTTCTCTTTTTCTATTATACACTCAATCTTTAGGTCAGCACCAGTATTCTCTTTAATTATATTTTCTATTATTTCCTTATTTTCCTGCTTTTTTAGTTCATCAGCAAAAAACGAGTCATTTTTGTTAAAATATATCTTAATTCTTCCTCCTGATATTCCTTTTAATGTACCCATTGAAAGATACGAACAAAGTTTCATGGAATTTTGCTTGACCGCAGAGAGTATAGCCGGCCAGGCCGATTTTATTTTTTCCATATTATCGTCATGATCATTTTTAAACTCGGCTGTCCTTACCTCAGACGACTTTACCTCTGATTTATCTTTTCTTTTATTATTATCATTCTCTCCAACTATATTTTTTATATTTTTGCCTTTGGCTTTCCTGCCTGCTTTTTTTATCGCCCTTTTAGGTTGTAAATCCGTGGCAGTACTTCTTTTTTCAGTATCCTTACCGGCGGTCTTAACATCATCAAGGCAAAGCTTAATGAGAATTGTCTCAAGGACAATAAGCGGCTGGGATGAATATTTAAGTGAATTTTCCGCCTTAATAAACACATCCATCATCTTCACAATGCGGCTGGTACTAATAGAATGCGAAAGTTCTTCCAGCGACTTATATTCACTCTCGGGTAAATCAATCATGCCTTTATTTATTCCAACCGTAGTAATGAATAAAAGATTACGCATAACCATAACAAGGTCCCTGGCAAACTGTACCGGGTCTCTTCCATTCATATACTCATTATCCACTATATCCACACACTGTGAGACATTCCTATCTGCAATGGCCGCAATTGTATCCGTTAAAACATCCTCATCCGTTATGCCCAAAATCTCAAGCACATCCTCCCGCGAGATCTTACCGTCGCAAAAAGCTATGCATTCATCCAATATGGAAAGCGCATCCCTCAAGGCTCCCTCTGCCTTTCGTGCAATAAGCTCCCCGGCATCCGGATCAAGCGTGACATTCACCTTTTCACATACAAACATAAGCCTTTCTTCAATGTCCCTTACCGGAATTCTCTTGAAATCATACCTCTGGCAGCGGGAAGATATGGTAACCGGAACCTTCTGCGGATCCGTAGTAGCCAATATAAATATAATGTATGCAGGAGGTTCCTCCAATGTTTTTAAAAGAGCATTGAAGGCGCCCTGAGAAAGCATATGCACCTCATCTATGATATATACCCTGTACCTTCCCATAGACGGAAGGTACTTAACATCCTCCCGAAGCTCTCTTATATTATTTACCCCGTTGTTTGATGCTGCATCTATCTCAATAATATCCATATTATTTCCGTTTGTTATGTCCCGGCAGTTTTTGCAATGGTTGCAAGGGTTGCCGCCTGTCGGCTCCAGGCAGTTCACCGCTTTGGCAAATATCTTTGCCATGCTGGTCTTACCCGTACCCCTTGAACCAGTAAAGAGATATGCATGGGAAATCATATTATTTTTTATCTGGTTTTTCAGTGCAGTCACTATGGCATCCTGTCCGACCACTTCATCAAAATTCTTTGGCCTAAATCTTCTATATAGCGCAGTATACATTTTTATTTCACCACTTTATCTTATGTGTTTCATATCTTTTTGTAACACATGCAGACATATATTAAAAAAGGCCCGCTTACTGGGTCATTTAATAAAGGCCGTACACCCACCTTCGACAAGATATCATACACGGCACCGATGCAGCCGGCTCGGACCAGGTTGCCCTGCGGCACACGGAAGTGTTTACTTACCGCTGCTTCCTTCCGGACCTGGCGGGGTTCGTAAATTCCCGTTGCACAGGACCCAGTCTTCTTCGCCGCTTACATCGACCAGACTGTACAATATCTTGCCTCGGCGTGGGACTTCAACCCTGCTATAGCGGATTGCAGGTTATAGGGCACCGCTACCTCCCCATCTAGTACGGCCAGGCCATTTTCTATTTTAACAATAACATTATTATATCGTCTTTGACGAAAAAAATCAACACTCCATTTATTACAACAAAACTACAAGAGCCTGACTTGGATCTCAGTTAAAAGTTCCTCTGTGTATGCGGTAAAACGGCTGTCTATATGATAAAGCTCAAAGGGTTCTCCCGAGACGTGAAAGCCGGCATTTCCCGCATAGGTTAGGATATCTCTCTTTTTCTCCGTGGCCTGGTCATGGTCTCCCCGGTAAAAAATCGACAGATATTGTCCTCCCGGCAGTACAAAATCATATTGATCCGATTTTTCATTAAGTATACAAAAAATAGATATGTGTCCGCCCCTCAGGATTGCTCCCATGGTATAGCTGCTCAAATCCTGAATCTTATCCTCTTGCCTGCGGTGCAGCTTATTTAAGGCAAAGTTCTCCCCTTCATCATAGGTAATCTCATCACTTAAACGCAAGCAAAAACGCTCAGGAATGCTTTTGACGGTAAACTTTCCGCCATCCATTTCATACAGATTCTTTAGCTTATCCTTACGATAGCAAATGGATTGCTTAACGGTGCGCAAACTTTCCATCTGTTTCTCTATAAGCTCCTGTTCATCTTGCAGAAGTGACAGGGTATTCATAGTACTTTGGTCATCTAAATATTCCTTTATGTCCTTTATGGAAAAATTCAATTGGCGCAGATCCTTAATGATGTTCAGTTTAAAAATATCATTTAAACTATAAAACCTGTACCCATTTTTACCACGGATAGGCTTTAATATGCCAATCCTTTCATAATACCTCAGAGAATCCACACCTATACCATAAATCTTTGATATCTCACTGATCCTGTAGTGATCCCTCATGAACATCAAACCTCCCTGCCTCAAACATTATAACTTGACATAGCATTATACCATGGTTTATGCTAAAGATACAGCTATTATATAAAAATTAAAATAAATAAGGCTGAATATGTTAAAAAGGATTATTTTTATGTCTATTAAAAATATATTTTCTCACTTTACAGACGAAATAAAAAGATTACTTACTCCTCGTAAGATGGTTGCTATTTTAGCCGGTACGGCTATTCTCTCATTCGGGTTGTACAATATACATCGGCAGACACATATAACCGAAGGCGGAGTTCTGGGAATGATATTGCTGCTCAATTACTGGTTTGGCATTACTTCTTCAGTGGCCTCACCCGCTCTTGACATACTCTGTTATATATTTTCCTCGCGATACCTGAGCAAAGATTTCCTTAAATTATCAGCTATATCCACGTTCTGTCTTGCAGGCTTCTTTTTTTTATGGGAACAATTTCCCCCGATTTTGCCGGACCTGTCGCCCCACCCTTTAATAGCAGCTATAGCAGGCGGCATATCCGTAGGTATCGGAACCGGCGTTGTGGTACGTCAAGGCGGCTCTACTGGAGGAGATGATGCATTGGCACTCACCATATCAAAGATTACCGGCTGCAAACTTTTTCTAGCATACTTTTTCACCGATATAACCGTACTCCTGTTGTCGCTTACCTACATTCCCTTTAAACGCATTGCATTTTCAATAGTTACAGTTTCAATCTCATCTTACTTAGTTGACTTTATAAAATGCTTTTCTTTTGAAAATGTACAGAAAAAATATAATGAAAAAAAATCTGAAGCAGATAGCATTACTGACTGATAATATTATATATGAAGACCCAATAACTGAAAAGAAATAAATAGGTAAAAAATAAAAGCCCTTTATTTATTAAAGGGTAGTTATAAAATAATGGCGGAGAAGGAGGGATTCGAACCCTCGAGACGCTTTTGACGTCTATGCGATTTCCAGTCGCACGCCCTCGGCCAACTAGGCGACTTCTCCATATATAGGTCTACAAAAAACATTATATAATTTTGGCGGAGAGGGTGGGATTTGAACCCACGAAACGGTTCCCCGTTTACTCGATTTCGAGTCGAGCGCCTTCGGCCAGCTCAGCCACCTCTCCCAGCTCACCGCTTTTTTTTAAAAAAATTTTTTAAATAACTCCGACACTCGTCTTCCATAATGCCTGTAATCACCTCAGGCATATGTCCAAGCCTTTTATCCTCAACAATATTATATAGCGAGCCGCAAAAACCCATCCTAGGATTCTGCGTGCCTATCACGATTTTTTCAAGCCGTGACAATAATATTGCACCGGCACACATTGGGCACGGCTCCAACGTGACGTATATGCTGCACATTTCAAGTCTCCAATTATCAAGTTCCCGCTCGGCTTCCCTTATGGCAATTATTTCTGCATGTGCCGAAACATCATGTAGCGTCTCGGTTTGGTTATATCCTCTGCCTATTACCACGTCATTTAAAGTAACCACTGCACCTACCGGAACCTCACCTTGCCATGCAGCTTTTTCTGCCTCTTTTAAGGCTTCATTCATAAAAAAATCGTGATTCATAATCACCTTTGAACAACAATGCGCCTATCTTAAGGCACAGGATTTAGTAAAACAACATTTATATTATAACAAGGGTGCAGGTAACTGTCAATAGAACAGAGTTTTTAATCCATCAGGAAACCTTTATCTCCTAGGGCTTTTTCTATTCTGTCCAGTACCTCTTCACTTTCCGATTCTACAGTGTGCAGATGCACGCCTTCCGTAAGTGAGGATAATAATTTTCCTTGGCTGTTACTAATATTTTTAGCAAACTTATCGAGGTCATACCTGGATGATATCATAAGATAACCCTTAAGCTCCCCATATACGGGATGGTCGACTATGACATCGACTATTTTTCCACCGTAATCGACGATGGTAGTCAGTTCTTCATACATCCTGCTTTTGTCATGCCTACAAGCAAATACCCTTATATTCTTATGTAGTTTTTTCTCCAGACAATAGCCCTGGGGAGTCGAAAGAATCCCGTTTCCCGCCGCGCGCAGTATTGCAATGTCCTGAACCACCACCTGCCTGCTAACACCCAGTCTGCCTGCAAGTATGCTGCCTGAAATAACTTCGCTGTGCATGAGTATATCTAAGATCTTATGTCTTCTTGCCTGCGCATCCATTATCTCCACCAGCCTTCTATATAAATCCTAGTATATCACAAGTTAAAAAAACAGACTAATGAATAAGGTGTGCATTTTTAAGCCTATACATCTAAAATGCCGTTTACTGCATCAAGTACACCGTTTACACATTCAGCACCTGTTTCATCATTTAAGATGGCATTACCAATATATAAGTCCCTGTGCTTTGCATTTATAAACGCAATGGCCACAACCAGCACCCTACGTTCGGCCAGGCCTATAACCTTATAGTCTTCCACCATAAATACGTTTTCCTTGCCCGTATATTTATTGAGTGCATCTATAGTGGCATTTATAAAAGCCATCTTTAGAAAATTGCCGGAATGGATACCGCCATACTCCCCCTCATAGGATATCCCGTCCTTCTCTAAGATTACTCTGGCTTTGCCGTTAATCCCCTCTAGGTCATAACTAAGGCTTTTTAATTTTATCCCGCCAAAACTTTTGTGTATACCATCGCTTTCTATTTCTGCCACACTTATCACTTTGTAATCGATGCTTATATTAAACTTAGCAGTAAGTGCCGACTGTACATCTCGGGAAATCTGTTTTGGATTTCTGCTCTTATCAGCAAGTATATGTATCTCTGCAATCTCACCCTGATCATCTTGTATTATTTTATTTGATATAACACCGCTTAACTGGTCTATCATTTTTTCCATTTCACTTATAATCTTCGTGTCTAATTCCATTGATATCCCGTCCCCTCAAAAAAAGCATTTAATACCTTATTCTACTTATCTTTACTAAATCCTCCTTTTAATGATAAAATTCGGATGGAATAACTCCATCCGAATTTATTTATTCTTCATAAGGCTCGATAAGCCCGTATTTACCATCTTTTCTTTTGTATACGACAGCTACATCATCAGTTTCCTCATTAGTAAATACAAAGAAATTATGGCTTAAAAGGTTCATCTGAAGAATAGCTTCTTCCACAGACATAGGCTTTATGCCGAATTTTTTTGTACGCACAACCTCGAATTTTTCATCCTCGTCCTCATTCTTCCCATCCTCTTTAAGCGGCACATCGGTATATCTTATGGATTCACCGCTGACAAACTTGTTTTCCAGACGAGTCTTATATTTTAGTATTTGCTTTTCAATTTTATCTACTGCATTATCAATGGAACTATACATATCCGGCGTGGATTCTTCTGCCCTGAACATAATATCTCTGAATGGAATCGATACCTCAGCCTTGTGAACATTTTTCACCACCTCCAGCATAACTTTTGCTTCCACATCACTGTAAAAATACTTGTCAAGCTTTTGGAGCCTTTTTTCAGCCCTGTCCTTCAAGGTATTGGTTACTTTTATGTTTCTGCCTATTACTATAACCTTCATAGTATCCACCCCTCTCATTACAGTATATATTCTACTTTTTTGCTTTTTTTCCTCTTTTTATATTTATTTAGTGGATCACCTTACTAAGAAATTCTTTGGCTCTGCTATTTTGGGGATTGGAAAAGAATGTTTCCGGATTCGATTCCTCCAGTACCTTGCCCTCATCAATAAACATTATTCTATCTCCCACCTCTTTTGCAAAACCCATCTCATGGGTAACCACTACCATGGTCATACCCTCCCTGGCCAGGCCTTCCATAGTCGTAAGCACATCCTTCACCATCTCGGGATCAAGCGCCGATGTGGGTTCGTCAAATAGCATTATATCAGGCTGCATGGCCAGCGCCCTGCATATAGCCACCCTCTGCATCTGCCCGCCGGAAAGTTTAGCCGGATAATCATATGCGCGATCTGAAAGTCCCACTTCCTTTAGCAGTTCATTGGCATTATCCTCCGCCGCCTCTTTGCTGATTCCCTTAACCTCAACGGGGGCAAGGGTTATATTATCCATCACATTCAGATTGCTAAACAGATTAAAATGCTGGAAGACCATACCGATCTTCTGTCTTATCTTGTTTTCATCCGTCCTGCGGGTTATCTTTTCACCTTCTATATATATCTCCCCGCTGGTGGGATGCTCCAACAGATTTATGCATCTAAGCAGTGTACTTTTGCCTGATCCGCTTGGGCCGACAATAACTACAACCTCTCCCTTTTTAACCTCCATATCGATACCCTTAAGTACATTCAGACTGCCATAGTTTTTGCAGAGATCTTTAATGAGTATCACCGACTTTAAGCCTCCTTTCCAGCATTCTCTGTAATGATGAGAATATTGAAGTCATCACAAAATATATAAGTGCAACCTCTATCAACGGTTCAAAAGCGGTATATGTCGCCGCCCTGATAATATCAGCCTGCCTCATGAGATCGCCCATGCTGATAACTGATACCGTGGCTGATTCCTTTAAAAGTGAAACAAATTCATTCCCCAGCGCAGGCAGAATATTTTTTATTGCCTGGGGAATAACCACAAAGCGCATGGCCAGGCCGTGGCTCATGCCCAGCGAACGTGCCGCCTCCATTTGCCCAGTATCAACCGCTTCAATACCGGCCCTTATAATCTCCGCCACATAGGCCCCGCTGTTAAAACTCAGGGCCGCAATCGCAGCAGGAAAGCTGGGAATATCATGCCCTATAAGCTGCGGCAAACCGTAATAAACAATGTATAGCTGTACAAGTAACGGTGTGCCCCTTATAAGTTCCACATATATATTTCCCAGCGCCCTAAGCAATTTAAAGCGGGACATCTTAAATAAAGCTGTAATAAAACCGAATACGGTCCCTAGTAACACTGAAAAAAGTGTAAGCTCCAGTGTGGTTACGGTTCCCTTGACAAGAAGCGGACTGTAAGCGGAAACCCTTGAAAAATCCAAACTCAATGCAATGCCTCCTTAAACTCCAAACCATTTATTTGCCATCTTTTTGTACTCACCGCTGTCTTTAAGGCCTTTTAGCACATCATTAATGACCTTGACCAAATCCTCATTACCCCTTTTTACTGCAGCGGCTGAACCTCCATCATCAGACAACTCACTTATATTTACTGCCGCAAGATCTTTATTGTTGGTTGTAAATTTATCGGCAACAACCCCGTCTACTAAAACACCATCCACCTTATTATTCATAAGCTCCATCACCGCATCGGTCACAAGGTTTACCGATTTGACTTCAGCGCCGCTTTTTTTAGCTTCATTTTCTTGTACAGTGCCCAGCTGAACACCGATCTTTTTTCCCTTCAAATCATCTACTGAAGCTATCTTGGTACCTTTCCTGATTAATAAGCGGTTTTCACCAGAATGATAAATATCCGAGAAATCTACACTCTTGGCTCTCTCCCCCGATGCGGACATTCCGGAAATTATAACATCAATTTTGTTGGACTGCAGCATAGGTATAAGTCCGTTAAATGACGTCTCGTTAAGTTTTAGTTTAACACCCAGCTCATCCGCTATAGCCTGGGCAAAATCAACGTCAAAACCAACGATCTTATCCTCGCCGCCAGTCATCTTGTGACTCTCATAGGGCGGATAATCCCCGCTGATCCCTACGACCAGCTCTCCCCTCTTCTTTATCTCATCTACTTTATTTGTAGTATTACTTCTCTCAGTGCTGTTATTCCCGATTTTTGTCCCGGATGCCGGTTTATCACTTCCACATCCAATGGTACCCAATGCAAGAAGTGCAACCATTAGAAAAGTCATCATTTTTTTCATATAATCATGCCCTCTTTCTAATGCATAATTATAAATTATAATGTATATAAAATCAATACCTTTTTTAGGCTTTTTAAAAGAAATGTATATTTTACTAAGTGAATACACAGAGTTGACTAAATTAAATTTATTTTAAATAAAACCTGTGGAAAACTATAAGATAATCTGTGGATAATGTGGATAACTGCCCTTTTAATTGAAAACAGCGGTTTAACAATGTCAATAAGCATGTGGATTAAACTTTTCATATATATGCAAAATATATAACTATAAAAAGAAATAACATTATACTTGTCTTTTATAAAATTGAAAAAGGACGCTTAAATAAGCGCCCTTCCGATAATCCTCTCTATAACGGTATTTACATTCCTTAGGCACCAAACCATTTATCTTCCATCTTCTTGTATTTGACGTTATCTTTGAGGTCTTTTAGCACTCCATTAATGAACTTGACTAAATCTTTATTGCCTTTTTTCACCGCAGCTGCTGTACCACTGCCGTTATCCGACATCTCACTTATGTACACTGCCTTAAGGTCTTTATTGTTTGATGTGAATTTTTTGGCAACAACTTCGTCAACCAAGGCCCCATCCACTTTACTGTTCGCAAGCTCCATCACCGCATCGGTCACAAGGTTTACCTGTTTCACATTTGCATCTGTATTTTTAACTGCGGTTTCCTGCATTGAACCCAGCTGAGCAGCGATCGTTTTACCCTTTACATCATCTATTGAAGTTATTTTGGAACTCTTCTTGACTAATAAAATGCTCTTATTCGAATAATAAATATCCGAAAAATCTACACTCTTAGCTCTATCCTTCGATGAAGACATACCGGAAATTATAACATCAACTTTATCTGACTGTAACATGGGTACAAGACCATTAAATGACGTCTCAGTAAATCTGAGTTTAACACCTAATTTATCTGCTATAGCCTGAGCAAAGTCAACATCAAATCCAACTATTGTATCTTTGCCTCCAACCATCTTGTGACTCTCAAATGGGGGGAAATCACCGCTGATCCCAACAATTAACTCTCCCCTCTTTTTTATCTCATCCACCTTCATTGTAGTATTGTTACTTACCGCCGTGCCATTATCCCCGTTTTTCATCCCGGCCGGCGGTTTATTGCTTCCACATCCAACGGTTCCTAATACAAGAAAAGCTACCATTAGAAAGATTGTAATTTTTTTCATATAATCATGCCCTCTTTCTTATGCATAATTATAATTTATAATGTATATAAAATCAATACCTTTTTAGGACTTTTTTACAAAAAAATATCAAGCAAAGATTGTCGATATATGTGTTGTCGCCTTTTAACGTTTTGAAATATCAACAAGTAGGTGTATTAAACGCCTCATATATATACAGAATATACGCCTATATACATATTCTTTTATAAAATCAAAAAAGGGCACTTATATAAGTGCCCTTCCGATAATCCTCTTTACCGCTCTGCAAGGGGATTAACCACGATCCTCATTGTTGTAATTTGACCTTCCGTTGTTGCGGTTATTGTATCTCTGCTTTTTTACCTCTCTGCACTCTTTACACCTTACAGGTTCGTTTTGAAAACCCTTTTCAGCATAAAATTCTTGCTCGCCCGCTGTAAATACAAACTCTTTACCGCAGTCTTTGCATACTAAAACTTTGTCTTCATACATACGGATAATCCCCTCACTTTATGTTTTTTTGACAAACTTTACCCACTTTGTGATCAATAGGTAAGATTATTATATGACAAACGTTTAAAAAAATCAATATTTTTTTAAAAATTTTGTGGTCTTCTCAAAAATCTTAATGTTAAGGAAAATACTATTCCCGAGACTATCACATACAGATAAAAACTGAAAAACCTCCACATACCTACAAATATACCCAATAAAGAACGAGGCACTAGATTTGCAAAAATTGCTGCATAACCTAACTCAACAACACCACTCCCACTAGGTATAGGATTATATGTAAGTATGCTATAAAATATGGTTTGCCTGGCCATAATTTTAAACCAATTCGTAGGTATGCCTATGGCAATCATCAAGACAGTCGCATAATTAAAAAAGATAAACCAGAATATTCCCGTATATACAAGCTGTACTACCGTAACCTTCGGCCCGAGGGATAAGATAGTTTTGAAGTTTTTACTATAATCCCTGATTTGTTTTATTATCATCAATATCCATTTATCCCGCGATTTTTTAATTGTCATTCTCTTTATCAAGGAAGAGTACCCTATTTTAACCGTCATACGTTCGATAAGATGTGGGTTGGATAACAAGTACCCCAGCCCCAAAAGGAGTAAGAACAAAAAAACAGAAACGACAATGGCAATAATCCGCAAAGGCAGAGTAAGTCCCAGCTTTTTATAAAAAAATATGGTAAGCACGAGAGGAACAATGCCGAAAAACATGAGTGAGTAAAGCAGCCTTCCAGTAACAGCGGCAATTCCCTTGGTAACCTTAACATTTTCACGTTTGTTAAGATAATATACCAATGCGGGAAGTGCACCTGACTGAAAGGGTGTAATAGCGCCTAAAAAATGCGAAGCAACATTTGATGTATATATAGTTAAAAATGGTACCTTTTCACCCATAATGCCCAGGAGATGACGTATTTTTAAGGCATCCACAAACCATGTGGAAAACATCATCAGTATCATAAGAAGCACATATTTTATATTTAAATGCTTGATTCTGTCAATTTCTTCAGGTGTTACAGTGAAGTGTATAATAGCAGCTACCGTTATAAAACTTATCAATATCGATATAATAACCCACATTAAATTCTTTTTATTAATTTCAGGCATGCCAGACCTCCTGCGTAATGTATACAAACTCTTTAGTTAAGATACTATATCTATCCTTAAAAATCAACTGTGATTTCATAAACCTGCTTTAAACTGTGGCAAATTGTAATTATTATTAACCTTTCAGATTGATAAATCTACTTTTTGAAACTTAGATTTACTAAATATTCATATCAAATTATAATCATTGCAGGAGGTGTGTCCATGTTTGGTGACAGATTACGTAAACTACGAAAAGAGAGACACCTGACACAAAAAGCGCTGGCAGCTGAACTGTCTATATCCAGGAGTGCTCTATCGCTTTATGAGTCTGATAAGAGAGAACCGGATTTTGATACCCTAACCAAGATTGCAGATTTTTTTGATACCTCTCTGGATTATTTACTAAGCAGAGATAAAGAGACCCATACAAACAGCGATTATACAATGCCCGATTATATTACGGATGTCTTAAGAGATCCGGATGTGAGCCAGGCCTTGGATAAGCTGAAAATAATGTCTGCAAGCGAAAAAAAAAGTCTTGCTGCACATTTGTATGCATTAGCTTATATCCGTAAAAAAGAAGACTCTATGAAAAAATAGAGTCAATCATGCTGTACATGTTCCAATCCTTGATTCAAAAGGGTTAAAATGTGATTATCATTTAATGAATAGAAAACAGATTTCCCCTCTTTCCTGAACTTTACAAGATTTGCCGCCCTTAAGGTACTGAGCTGGTGTGAAATAGCCGACTGTGACATCTTGAGAATCTCTGCAATATCACATACGCATAGTTCATCCAAACTTAAGGAATACAAAATCTTTATTCGAGTCGGATCTCCAAATATCTTAAAGAGATTGGTGAGTTTATTTATCACATCCTCATTAAGCTCATGTTTTAAGACATTATCGATCTCATTTTGATGTATCTCGTTATCATCACATATCTCAATATTGCCTTCTACCATATTTTCGATTCCCCTCCTTATATCATAATATTGCTCGGCAGACTACAGTCTGCCAAGAATATTTTCCTTAACCTATCTGATGCTGTCCAAACTTTTAAATTCATATCCCTGCGCTCTTATGGCATCGATCATCTTCGGAAGAGCCTCGGTATCATCTTTTGATTCGGCATGCAGTAGTACCACTGCGCCGGGGTGGATATTTGCCATTACGGTATCATAGCTTTCCGTTGACCCCCCCGGGAGAGGCTGCCAATCCCTAAATGCCAGGCTCCAGAATACCGTCGTATATCCCATCTCTTTTGTAGACTTTAAAGTCCTCTTTGTATAATCTCCCTTAGGAGGACGGAGATATTTTGTTTTTTTACCAGTTTCCTTCATCATTAGCTCATCAACGCCTTCCAGCTCAAGCTTTATTTTTTCATTCGTTATTGTAGGAAGACTGGGGTGCGTCATGGTATGATTACCCACTATATGTCCTTCACGTACCATCCGCTTTACATAGTCCGGATGCTGCTTTATATATGACCCGGTCACAAAGAAAGCGGCTTTAACATTCTTTTCCTTTAAAGTATCTAATATAACAGGCGTGTAACCATTCTCATAACCCTCGTCGAATGTAAAATAAATCACTTTGGAAGACTCATCGCCCGTAAAAATTGCTCCGTATTTATCTATCAATTCCTTGGTTTCCTTTGGTATCTCCGGTGTCTTATGCTCACTATCCCGTACCATGCCCCAGCCTATGGGTTTCTCCGACATATTTTTCTGAGAAGGTGCTGTCTTATTGGGAGACGATTTTTTATCCACTGTCTCTTTGGAATCCTTATCTTCGTTATTTAAACCCGACTGTACGATCTTCTTACTTTCAGAACCTTTTGCTTGTTTTCCCGGCCTGTTAACATTACTGCAGCCACTTAAGATCAAAAGCATTACCAATAAGGTAATCAGTAATTTCTTTTTCATAACACATTTCTCCTATTATTATATTGACAGATGTCCTTGTAAAGGCAGGTGCGGCACCCTGATCTATACACATGGTACCTCCCCAAGTTCCCATCTTTAATATTCCCCATCTGTTTAATGATATTAAGTGCTTTTTCTCTTAAGTAATAATTATTATTAATTTCATAGGCCTTATTGGCATATACCAGCCTTCCTTTTTCTGGACGTATTCCGTAATTATCTTCAATAAGAAGAAAATATATAACAAGCTGCATTATATCTTTCTCCAGCGGTTCACTTACCTTAGTGGATTTTAGCTCGACCGGTATTAAATCATCATGTCTTTTAAAGATATAATCGGGTTTGCCTGAAATCATCAAATCAGTGGAATGCAGGGTTTTACCCCCGCCCGTAGAGTCACTGTATACAGACCTGTATCCCTTAATACCTACCGTCCTTTTTACTTCTTTTATTACCGGGGTTGTCTCATTTTGCGACAGGATAAAGGCCAGGCCTATTATTAAGATGACGACAGCAATAACCATATTCTCCACCCTATCCATAAAATAACCGCAGCGGCGAAAAGACCGGCCGCGTCCCTGAGGATGCCTTGCATCTTCAGCCCTCTGTCATATGCCCTATGATACTTTCTCCCCTTCTTGAATCTTTTGGAAATCTTTTTAGTTCCCTTCGGTATTTTTTTTACTGTCAAACTGTAATAATATTGATACGGACAATAGCAAAACCTATTTACGTCTTCAGCAGAAATGTATTTTTTGATTTGTTTTCCATTTTGTTCCATGTGCAACACCACCTGCTATTCCTAATATTATATACTATTAATCATCTTGATTCTATATTAAAAAAAGCATGGCATATCCAAACTTGTAACGCTGAAAACTTCCACACATATAATAAGGCTAAAGGGAGCATACTTGATAAACCCAGGTGATACGTTTATAATATATTGTGGTCAAGAGATTTGACTCCCCCTTTAATATAAATTTTGAAAGTCCTTGGTTATTATCCAAGGACTTTCTTTATAACCCTTTCCCAGTTTTTATATGATATCTTGTCAACATCCTCCTGGCTGTAACCATTATTGCGCAGAAGCTGCAAAATGTCGGGCATGTCCTCGGCTCCATGAATATCACCGGGCAGATTACATCCGTCAAAATCCGAACCGAAACCGACGTAATCAATACCAACCAAATCGGCTATATGGTCAATATGCTTAATTATGTCCTGCTTGCCGGCCTGGCCGCTATTTAAAAAACTACTTGCGAAATTGATGCCTATGACGCCCCCCGTATCCGCAATGACTTTTATTTGCTCATCAGTAAGGTTTCGCTTGTGAGAACAGAGCGCCTTGCAATCCGAATGTGATGCTATCACCGGATCATTGCAGACATTGACAATATCCCAAAACCCATCTTCATTAAGATGAGATACATCTACGATCATACCCAAACGATTCATCTCTTTTACCACGCTCTTGCCAAAACCAGTAAGACCGCTTCCCGAATCCTCACCAATACCGTCGCCCAATTCATTCCTCCTGCTCCATGTAAGTGTAAGCGCTCTCACACCCAGCCTGTAAAAATCCCTCAGCATGTATAGACTGCCCTCCAAAGACTCGCCACCTTCTATAGAAAGCATGCCGCCCACCCCGTCACTGGATTTAACATCGGTAAGGCCGTTATAGCTATCCACCGGTATCAGCTGTCCCTCACTCCCGCAAGCTTCATTATAAAAGCTGTCTATCATAGCCAGCGTCCTGTTTGCCGCCTCTTTATATGCATATCTATCCTCTACAAAGCATGCAAAAACCTGCATCAAGGCACCCGCCTCTTTCAGCCTGGGCAGATCGATATTTCCCGCACCATGTCCGGCCAGTCCCCGCCTTCCATCTGTTACGTCCATCAAGGTATCGCAGTGAAAATCAATATACAATGTAACTCCCTCCCGCTTTAAATAAGATAACATAATTATACCATGCCGTGAAAAAAAGAGGTGAAGTTCTCACCTCTGTTAAACTCCGGCGTATTTTAAAATCCTGTTTAATGTCTTTTCCCTTATCTCATTGATCTTATCAAAGTCCATGTTGGGGATATATAAATTCTCCATACGATCATGATTTTTCTTAGCCTCAGAAATATACTTCACGGCTTTTTTCCCAAGAATGTCCATTATAATCTCATCCTCCGCCTTTTCGCCATACCGCCCTTTTTCCATACACTCATCGAGATCATATACGGCGCTCGCCCGATTTTCAAACTTCTCACTTGTGGTAAAAGCAATGTCCATATCCGGGATTATCAAATGTGCATACCTCTTTGGGTCAAGATGATCATGGTATACCTCTATATAATATCCTCGCATGAGAGCACAGTCTGCAATCCTCTTTAGCAATGTACTTCTACCCGTACCCCTTTCACCCTTTATCACGAAGATATCATTCATCGTACCCACAACGGACTCCAGGTAATCCACAATACCATTCGGTGTAAAAGCGCTCGCAAATAAATGCCTGGCCTGGCCCTGCCTGTCAAGTTGTCCTGTGATGCGGCCCGTCAATTCGGCCGCAATCCTGTCCACCTTCCTGAAATCCATAAGGCCATCATTAATATTGACAAAATCATTAACCACATTATTGAGCGCCGACAAATATGAATAGGCTTTATTGAACATCCTACCTATCTCTTTATTTGTTACGATTATATCATTCTTTTTATCTATCAAACCCTTCTCATCCCAAAAGTCTCCCAAAGGTACAATCTCGTCCACAGCACCCGGGTTTTTAGGATCCACTATATGCGGCGACGTGCCGTCTATAATAGCCACCTTTACAGCCGGAACAACAAGGCCATCTATAGAATCATTGTCGCTGGAACAATGATGATACTCCAGGTTAAAACCTCTGCTGGTAAGTTCCTCACCAATCTTTTTCATAAAAGTTGATTTTCCTACACCCGGCCCTCCCTTTAATATAAAAATCCTTGTTGCATCAGGTTCTATAACATAATCATAAAAGGAGTAAAAACCATATGCAGTATTACCGCCCGGAAAAACATTTTTTATCATATATTTACCTCCTGATCTAAAATCTTATCATCTTATTTATATGTGCGAAACGTACTTGTTTATGCCATAAATTGACTATAACAGAAGGCGCAAAACCTATTAATATATTTCAGGATTGTCCAAAATCCAACCTGTATTTTTAATAGATATATTCGTATGAATCTCTACTTGAATATTCGGGAATATATTATCCCAGTCATCCTTTGTCTGTTCCCAAAGCTCAGGATAGGTGTGCTCCAAAACTTTTTCAAAACCCAGATAATCTATCCTCTGATCCTGTGCCTTTTTCACGGTAACATTTATATAACTTTTTATTTTTTTACCGGTCACTATATTTAATTCATTTAGTAAGGATGTATCATTCTCAAGATCAGGATAAGATGATATATGCTCAATGCTGCCCGAGGCTTTTACATCAATCCTGTAAATAAGTTTATTTCCCCGTATGACCGGCCGTACTCTGGTACGGCCGGAATCTATACTAATATTTACATGCATGTCTTTATAAGGAAAACTCACATCGACACTTTTATATCTGTCCCTCAGCCAATTATATCCTATGATATCTAGATCATCCAGCATACCTATCAGCTTTCCGTCCTTATATATACTTGCACCGGATATTTCAAGGATATTTTTACCATTTTCTTTTATCAAATTTATACGCCCCATAAGCGCTCCATGGGGTAGTACCTCTATATTCTCTAAAAACTTATTAAACTGTATTGCATAAAATTTGGGGTTAAATTTAGAAACATCCGTAACCGTATGTACAATGGAAAAGGAAGGCAATGTATCATATTCCAATTCTGCATTCAGTATTTCTTCCGCTCTGCCTTTTGTGGTAAAAAGCCACGGGGTAAGTGTGTATTTGGGATCCCTCTTGAAAAGATCGACCATCTCCGCAATTCCTTCTTTGCCGACGTCCTCACCTATAATGACAACCTGTATATGCTGCAAAAATGGAATCCCGGATGCCTTTACATATGCATCTTTAACAGCCTGTTCCAAAGTTTTTCCCACCCCGAATACGGTAAATGTTTCATTACCTATGGAAGTCCCTTCCTGCTCCCCTCCCGATCCCATTTTTGGCATCTGTAAGGTCACCTCGTATCCTCCGGTCTTTTCATCCTTATCAATACCGAACATAAGAACTAAGTTATAATTTTCTATAGGCATTGAGCAACCGCTGAAAAGCAATGTTGCCAGAACAAGGATAATCGCTAATACCTTCCTCAATTCTTTTCACCCCGCTTTTTTATAACACTTATTAAAAGAAGCAGAATCGGCAATGCAAAAAGCACGATCGGATAGACATACGACACCCATACATGGTTGGGAAATCTCACCACCTGGGTTATATTTTGGGGGATCATAGAACAAATTACAATAATCGGCGCCAGAATAAATCCTATTTTCTTATTATCCTTAAGCCCCAGCCATTCTCTAAAGCCCTCCGCTAATATAAACATATACAAGCTTAATTTAATAAAAACCAGACCTCCCCACATGGCTATCGCTACGGACTCCAGCCGTTCCAGTGTTTGCGAAAACTGAGCCTCCCGCAAAAGCATAAATGTGGAAAATATAGTCGAGTCCACCCTTTCATAGCCCATTGTGAGTATCTCAACAGCGGTAACACCACTTATGCATAACCCGCTTATAAGTACAGCCAGCTGGTTGCTCTTCATAATCTTTTTTTTATCCTTTACATAGGGTATGAGCATCAAACCTATGATATCTTCGGCCAAAAATGAAGCACTCAGAAAGGAGCCTTTAATCGTCATCCCCCAGTCATGGGGCACCAAAGGCTTGATATTAATCCAATCCAAGTTTCTCATCGGCAGTATCATCAGGAGTATGAAAAAAATGGCCAAAAAATTTATGATCAACTCACTGCATATACTTAACGTTTTAAGTCCCTTTGCCAAGACATATACAACCAATATCATCGTCATAATAAGAATAACAGTATAGGGAATATCAACCGAAACAAAAGCCTGAAACGGTAATGTAAACTGACGCAAGGCCAAAACATTTACACTAAAAAATGTTAAAAGGAATATCAAGCCTACAATTTTCCCTGCAACCTTGCCAAGTATATCCTGACTGTATTCAATAACGGTCTTGTCCGGATACATAAGCCCCAGTTTCACCACAAGATAACCTATTACAATGACCTGGACAAGCCCTATCAGTACTGACAGCGCGCCATACTGTTTGCTTGTATATACCGTGGGAGACGGGATCATAAAAGCCGAAATGCTTACCAATGTATTTATGATGAGGCACGCATATTGATGGTGACTCAGGCATGGTTTTTCCGTCCCGTTTTTCTTATCCATTATGTCATTCTCCTTTCTTCTTTGTAGCCATTCTCTTTTTATTTTCAGCATTTATAAAACTGGGGCGGTATTTCATCAGCCATCTGGGCATACGCAGAAGAGTATCCTTGTTGTCTATAAGCCTGAAAGGGGCCACGGGGGTCAGATACGGTATTCCAAACGACCGTAGTGAGGCTATATGAATAAGTAATGCCACCATGCACCACGCAAAACCGTATATACCCAAAAGTGCACTGACTATTAACACAGGATACGGCAAAAACCTCATCATGTAGGATGCAGTATAAGATGGGACCGCATAGGAGGCCAGTGTCGTAACTGAAATTATGATCACTACAAATGGGCTTACTAAGCCGGCACTGACGGCAGACTGTCCAACAGCCAGTGCCCCGACAATACTTATAGTCTGGCCGATGGTACCGGGAAAGTGTATACCAGCCTCTCTAAGGATTTCAATGAGCACCATCATTAAAAACACCTCCGCAAAGGGAGAAAAAGGTACAAACAATCGTCCGCTCATAAGGCTCAATATAAATCTCGTTGGTATCATCTCTTGATTAAATGAGACAATAGATATATAAAACCCCGGCAGGAATACGGCAATAAAGAGAGAGAGCACTCTAAGTACCCTTACTCCGCTGGATATTATACTGTTCTCATAGTAATCGTCGGGTGACTGTATAAACTCCCAAAAAAGAAACGGGGCCACAAGCACCACCGGGGTACTGTCGACAAATATTGCTACCTTTCCTTCTAAAATATTCGCAACAACCTTATCCGGACGCTCTGTAGACTGTAAGGTTGCAAAAGGAGACAAAGGAGCATCACTTATTAATTCTGCTATATAACTGGAATCAATAACAGCGTCTATGTCTATCTGTTGTATTCTCTTTTTTACCTCATTTACAATATTGTCATCTGCTATACCGTCGATAAAGGCTATAACAACATCGGTTTTACCAGATCTGCCGATAGTCATAGGTTCAAAATGTAAATTAGGGTCCCTTATGTACCTTCTTATCATGGTCACGTTGGTAAGCAGCGTCTCATTAAAACCCATATGAGGGCCCATTGCTATGGCCTCATTGCCGGGTTCATCTATACTCCGTTCTTTCCAGCCCTTTGTATCACACACAAGAGCCTTATCACAACCGTCTACAAATACTATCGTACATCCGTTAAAGATATCGTCGATGCAGTCAGAAAATTTATCCACTTCGCTAACATCATTGGCTGTTATCATAAATTCTTCCACATATTGTAGGGGACCTACCTTGCGAAACTTTTCATCATCCACCGGTTTTAAAACTATCGGCCTTAGAATACTCTGGTTTAACACAGTCTTATCCACCATACCGTCTAGATAAGCCAAAACCACATATTGATCGGTTTTCCCGCCCAACGAAACCTTTCGTGTTATGACGTCAAAATTTCCATTTAAAGTGGATTTTACATTATCAATATTTTTGTCAACCGATTTATCTATCTTTAATTTTTGCTCCTGCTGCTTTTTATCTTGTTTATTACCATTGTCTTTATTGCTAAATAATTTGTTAAAAAGAGACATACACGCATCCTCCGATTAATTTCGTATCTTATTTATTATCTTCAATATGGCATATTTTATTATTATTTATTCAGGACACTCATAATAATTAGTAAAGCCGCCAAAAGATATGGCAAATTAGCAATAAAGTATGGTAAAATATATCCAGAATGGGGGAAATACAATGCCAACTTATATTCATAATTTACTATTTATTTTTTCCAAACTGCCATCATTTATAAGGACACCTATAATAAAATTGGTATTGAAGTACTACATGGGGAAATACATAAAGCTTAAAGTAAACAATAGGGAAAACTTAAAAGAAGTGGAAGGAAAGCCGACATTATTTATATGTAATCATCTCAGTAATATGGATGCTCTTTTACTTAACAAGGTACTTGCAAAAAATAAAGTAGCTTTTATAGCAGGTGTTAAACTTACTAAAAATATGGTGACCAAACAGGTAATGCAGACGGTCAGGATTATACAAATAACACCTAATACCGCTGATATAGGTGCCATAAAGATGGCTTTGAACTACCTTAAAGAAGGCGGATCAATACTTCTTTTCCCAGAAGGCACAAGAAGCCGTTCACAGACAATGATAAAAGCTAAGCCCGGTTTTGTATTCCTTGCCAATAAAGCCGGCGTACCGGTTGTTCCCATAGGAATAGAAGGGGTAGATGAAATATTTCCAGTAAATGACGCAGATATAGGAAACGAATTCTTTAAAAAGAAAGGTGTAGCAACAATAACCATAGGAAAGCCTTACTATGTAGAAAAGCAGTTAAAAGATGAAACTAGAGACCAGTGGCTAAAGCGTGCTACAGATAATGCAATGTATGAAATAGCCGCACTGGTCTCTCCACGCTATCGTGGATATTATGGGAAAAAAGATGCTAATTAGAATAGAGAAGTTTTCCTTCAGGAGTTATAACAAAACTCCTGCTTTCTTTTAGCTTTGAATTACACTCAAAATGATCTTTCTTGTTACAGTCCGAGGGTGAGTAATCAGAATAAATCACATTTATTATCCATGCTTTTTCATTGTTGAACTTAGAATATATGCAGTATGCCGGCAGGTAGGGTTGCTTCATTTCCCGGGAAACCACATCAAATACCCTACCGGTATACAGCCCGGATTCTCCTGCCTCATGTATAGCTGCCTCTACATACTTATCATTTATCTCAGGTATGGCATCGGATATCGTGTAAATATCGGACGACACCCTGATCTCCTTGGGTGGATATGACTTCATGCTGTCTATATCATTTTTTGTATAGTTCCTAACTTCGGATTTTACTATCGGTGGATTTGTTTTTAATTTTTGTATGCCACTGCTTTTGAGTTCGGAAAAATACTTACCCAAAGTCTCGGACTTAAATGCTTTTCCATTCTGAAGCATAAACGTATCGGCTGACATTCTCTTAATTACAGTTTCCTTATCACTGAAACTGATATTCATCATCATATCATAGCTGCCGCTGTCGGCATCTTCTATCGTATCATCTATATCTTTGTCTATAATATCTAGTATTGAGGATATCCTCTCCCTGTCCGTCGTCTTTTCCAATAATATTCTATACGGTGAATTTAAACCGACGGCAATACTGTGTACCTTACCGGGGTCAATCCCCTTATAATACATACAGGACGATAGAAAAACAGTCAAAAAGATTAAAGCCAAATACAATTTCCTCATATCTGATCACCTACTATTATAATTAATTGCCCCAGATTTCCCCTTATTTATATATGATCAAAAAACAATCTTGTTAACATATATAATCATTATGTCCAACATTTAGAGTATTAACCTTTGCTTACAGTACCAGCCTTGGCTACCTCCCGATAAATCAGTATGCCGGCCGGGGCCGTCCTATGATATATACTTTGTCAATCATCAACTTGTGGTTTATTCTTAAGTAATACATCGAGAATAGGACCAGTAATTAATATTATACTGATACCAGAAATAACTTATTTTGTTTATTATACCATCTTGTTAAAAATATAAAAAGACTAAAAAACAGATAACTATAAAATCAAATGTGGGGCTGGCTTTATAGCTTTAATTCACCTAAAAGTCTGTCAAACTGACCATAATCCAAGGACTGCCTGCCATCGGTAAAAGCGGCTTTAGGGTGTGGATGGACCTCAACCATAATTCCGTCTGCCCCGCAAGCCATAGCTGCTTTAGCCATGGGTATTATCATTTCTCTTCTGCCGGTACCGTGACTGGGATCAACAATGACGGGGTAAGGAGAAAGCTGATGTATTGCTACAACAGCAGACAGATCTAATGTATTTCGCGTGTACGGCTCAAAGGTCCGGATTCCCCTTTCGCAGAGTATAATGTCATCGTTACCTTCACTTGATATATATTCGGCAGCAAGCATCCATTCTTTAATGGTAGCGGACATTCCTCTTTTGAGAAGTACCGGTTTATCTTGCCTCCCTATATCCTTTAAAAGAGAATAGTTGGACATATTTCTTGAGCCTATTTGAAGTATGTCGCTGACATCATAAATCTTATCTATATCCCGCTGGCTTAAAACTTCACTGGCCACACATATGTCATACATGCTTTTAGCTGTCTTTATTATATTAAGGCCCTTCTCACCCAATCCCTGAAATGTATGAGGCGATGTTCTGGGTTTATACGCCTGACCTCTTATAATCCTTATGCCCTTGCCATATAAAAAAGCAACCTCGCTTATAAACTCTTTCTCACCTTCTATGGAACAAGGGCCGGCTATTACTACCGGGCTCTTTCTGATTCGCGTATTTCCAACCTTAATTGCTTTTACATCCATTGGATTTACCTTTCTTCGTTAAACTTCGAATATTATTATATCATATTTGTAAAATTGCGCTCGTCTCGGCTGAGAATGATATGTTATAATATATTTATTAATGTTTTTGGAGGTAATACACATGGGAAAAATTACATTAGCACCTCAAAACTCACTGTATCCGATTTCTGCCGTAATGATAAGCTGCGGTGATATTGACGGTATACATGATATAATAACCGTGGCATGGGCGGGAACGGTATGCTCTAATCCACCGATGCTATCTATTTCCGTTAGGAAAGAAAGATACTCTTATAACATTATGAAAAAGACCGGGGAGTTTGCTGTAAATATCCCGGATGAAAACCTGCTATATGCCCTTGATTACTGTGGAAGCGTATCAGGTAAATCCCATGATAAATTTGCAGAAGTAGAACTTACTATGGAAAAAGCAAAGGAAATAAAAGCTCCATTGATAGCCGAGTGTCCTTTAAATATTGAATGTAAGGTAAAAAATATTATACCTTTAGGTTCCCATGACATGTTTATGGGAGAAATCGTGTCTATAGGCGCCGACAGCAAGGCAGTCAATGGAAACAAAATAGACTTTGGCAATCTTGACCTTATTGCCTATGTCAAGAATGAATATTACTCAATCGGCAGGAAATTAAACAATCAGTATTTCAGCACTAAAAATAACAAATGAAAACAGAGGCGATAAAATTAAAAAGGGTAAGAGAATTAGACGTTTTTAAGGGCCTGGCCATTGCAGCCGTAATAATGATACACACCACGGGCAGGGGTGTTACAGAACTTGATGTATCTTCATCTTCGTATCTTTTACACCTTATATTAAACAGGTTTTCTCAGTTTTCCGTACCTGCCTTTATATTTGCCAGCAGTATTTTACTATCATACATCTATAGAAATGAGTTCTGCACAATCACTGCCGGCCAACTTAAAACCTTTTATGTTAAACGCTTTATTCGTATAATGCCTCCATATATGATATGGACTCTCATATATCTGCTTGCAAAACATACCATATCGGGAAGTTTGTCAGATATTACGCTTAAAAGCTATTTAAGGTGTCTGTGCCTTGGTACGGGACATTTTCATTTATATTTTATAGTCATCATAATTCAACTATATATCTTCATGCCCTACTTAATATACTGTGTATCCAGATTGAACCTTAGATTCAATCAGATACTGCCCATTGCAGCAGCTTTACAGATAGTTTTTTATTATGTCCATAAAATGGTCATTGTAAAGTATATTAATCGCCCGGCCTCTTTGATGCCATGGTATCTAGTTTTAATATTGTTGGGAATCTGGATAGGTATAAACTATGAAGAATATCATAAAAGAGTAAAATCTATGATTGCGTCTATTCCCATAGCCGCAGTATCAGGTATATTGTACACATACGCATACCACCTTATAAACATAGGCCGGCCTGTTTCGACGTTATTATTTAATATTTTATGGTATGTCTATGTGACGGCTGCTTCGCTATCGCTCCTGTATATATCTGATAAAATGAATAACCCATTCCTGGAGAAATCAGGACAGCTGTCATTCGGAATATACCTTATGCATCCAATGATACTGCTTTTTATGAATAATGCCTTCACAACGGGAAATGTATTAGCTTTTGATGTCTACACTTTATTAAAGTTTGTACTGGCATATTCGATATCCTATGTTATTACATTAGTCTTAGAAAAGACTACGGTTGGAAAATATATCGTAGGGTAAACATTATAAAATAGAGAAGGCGGAAATCATTCCGTCTTCTCTATCAATTCTTTATGACCAATGATACACGTTTATGAAATGTACATATCATGCATCCTGCCCCTCCAACTGTAAAAGTTCTTGCTTCAAGCGCTTAAACACATCCTTCTTTTCCTCTTTAAATTTCTTATCATTGCCGAAATATACTGCATCACCTTGTAAAACAGTATGGGAAGATCTGCTTATGTATAAAGGAGCAAAAGCCAGATGTTTGCCAGTCTCTTTTACATAATATCTCTCCAAATCAAGAAACCCATCATACATCTCACCCATATACTGCCCCTTATCCTTATAGTCTACATCCGGGCAGATCAGCACACTTTGTCCGTTAACCAAGGTCTGTGTAGTTTCCCTGAAAGTCTTGATAATATTCCGCGAACCACGATAAACAGGAATCGCATGTATCACCCACATCAAAATCTGCGCAGCTAGTGATACAGGAAAAGCAACTATCGCAGCAATAAACTTCGGCATGCCGAATCGCTTCGTAAATGTATAATCGTAGTACTGGGAAAAGCAGGTCCTCCAGTTGCAAAATACACTGAGTACCCATAAGCGCATCGGCACATTAAACCAGGCCAGGCTGAAGGTTGGCCCGCTAAGATTCTGATGATGCACCACATAAACAGCGGGTCCTTCTATTTCATTTTTAGATTTAACACTATAACGTCCTATATAACACCTAACAAAAAAACGAAAAATCTTGAAAATAAAGTTTCTCATATTATGCTCCAATTAATTTTTAATCAAAACCTATCTTATCCACATTCTTTGGAAAAACACAGTTATGAATATAATGAATAACAAACGATAATACAATATCAACTAAAAGCTTTATAATGGCCACATTGATCCTCCAAAAACGGCTGATACAATATACTAAACCAAATGAAACCATCATTAACGCAAACCAAAAAATATAGAATCGAGATGTAGGTCGTACAATCTTTCCTGTGCTCCAAAAAGCCAAGCCCTTATTTATTGCGAAATTACATAAAGAAGATAAGGTACGTGCAGCCACAGCACTTACAAAAAACCTCATATGTACAGCAAGAAAATCCAGAAAATAATTGTTTAATAAAATAAATATAAAAATATCTAAAATTCCTGTGATAATAGATGGGCCGGTATATTGCATCAGATTTGTGGCAAAACACAATGAAATACGGAATGAATCCACTACGGTATTGTAATTAGAACCTGAATTATCATTAAAGTACAACGTCTTTATAGGAACCATAGAGAGAGCTACACCGCGTTGTACCGCCTCAATCAGCATATTCATCTCATAATCAAAACGCTCACCCTTTAATTCGATCATCCAATCAAGCTCACCTTTTGGTATACCCCTGAGGCCTGTCTGCGTATCATTTATATAACTTCCGTACAGAAACTGAAAAATACGGCTTGTAATAGTATTTCCTACATAACTCCTCTTCGGCACATTATGATCTTTAAAATTACGTACACCCAAAATTAGAGAATTGCACTTCCTTGATATCAATTTACAGATATTGCAGATATCATCTATTCCATGCTGACCATCAGCATCTGCCGTGACAACACCATCTAAACCAGAATAATTGTTTATAAAATAAGAAAATGCAGTCTTGAGCGCTCTGCCCTTACCACGATTAACATCATGAGACAGCACAGTACATTGCTTGATATGCTTTAATCTACTAAAAATATAATCTGAAGAAGCATCACTCCCGTCATTCACAACAATCACCCGCGGTATGCCGCGGCCTATAAGACCCTGTACAAATTCTACCAAATGAGGTATAGGGTTAAAGGCAGGTATCACAACGGCACTGTTAATACCTGTTCCGTAATCGGCGGGTACTGATGTGTTGTTTATTTTATCAAAGTTTTTATACATCAACAACACCGTCACTATCGAATTTTTCACTCCCAGTACATAGATAATTATATGGTAAGGATATAAATCATGTCAACTAAACAACAGTTTAGAAAATATTTAAATAGTAACGATAATATAATTAATTTTACACTTAATTCTATGCTGGAGTTCTATTGTATTATAAATCGTTATAATGTTTTTTACAAAGCTATTCTTTTGGTGCTCCTATATTGTTAAGTGCAAAAATTTAAAATGGGAGCCGCAGATACATGCAGCCCCCGAGGATAGGGTGATCATATTAATTTAAACAAAAGCTACAGCATAGCTTTTCCCAAACAATACGTCTGCTCTTTTGGCATCATACGGCAATATCTCTCTGACTTTTAAACCATCAATCACTATTTGCGCCCTCATAAACTGACCTGAAATAAAAACTTTGTTGCCTTGAATAATCATTTATACACCTGCTTTCCACTAAAAATTACTATATTGAATAGAATTCTATTTATAATGAATTTGGTTTTTATACTGTTCGAAAAATCTTCTTTTACGGTCGGGATCCTGCTTTCCATTAGCACTTTCAAAAACAGGCGGTTCAATACCATGTTTTACACAAAGTTCTGCAAAACCAACAACCATCATGTTTGCTATTACAGAGTCCACGGCAGTCGAAGTAGCACCCACTTTTATACCCGAATCGTCAACGGCAATACCTGCATCACCATATTCACCACAATTATCAATCACAACATCCCCAAACTCATAGAGATTTTTACCTGAACTGTGACGACTGGGAACTGCTTTTGAATAAGCTAAATTAGAGATTATTATAACTTTGGCTCCTAATTCTTTTGCCTTTATTGCCATATCAATGGTTACGCTATTCCGGCCCGACACCGAATGAATTATCAAAGTGTCCCCTTTTTTTAGCTCCGTATTCGAAATTATTATTTGTCCGAAACCTTCTAATCGCTCCATACATGATGTTACGTTAAATGGCATTGTATTGAGCATAAGTGTGGGATTGAATATAGGGTTAATAATCATAAGACCACCGGCCCGACAATAAAGCTCCTCAGTAATTATTCCTGCATGAGAGGCACCAAATGCATATATACTTCCTCCATCCTTAAATGTGGAAAAAAGTAATTCTGTTGCCTTTTGTATAGAATCCGCTTGCGTGTTTTCAACAATTTCTAACAAACTTGTAATATGTTTTATATACTCTATAGACTTTGTCATCTTGTAATTAGCCTCAATACGGAGCCTTCTATTATAGACCATAGTGAAAAGTCTTGACCAGCATTGCTTATTAACCAACCGGCAATTGTGTTTTCGACAAACGGAAGTGACCAGCCCATCAAAAATACAAGGACTACTCCGCTGACTGCAGAAGAAATAATTGCACCTTTAAATCCGCCCCTTGCATTTCCGACTACTGCTGCAGTTCCACATTCAAAGAAACACGTCATAACAACCGGTACAACAGAGTATTTAAATACGTGAAAATAAGTACAAATAATAATTGTAATTACGGATGTAACCATTGAAGTCAGAAATCCTATTATAACTGCATTTGGAGCATATGGGAAAAGTAATGGACAATCATACGCAGGTATTGCATTAGGAATAAGCTTTTCTTGAATCCCCGTAAATGCGGGAACAATCTCTGCAATCATCATACGTACCCCAAGCAAAAGAATTGTTAAACCAGCTCCAAACGTAAGTCCAGATGTCACTATAAATTTAAATAATCCGTTATCGGGTGTAAGACCATATAATTTCACATAGTCAACCCCTACAATAGAAAAAATTATGGTGAGGACAACATATGTTAACATAATTACTAATGACCCTGTGATAGAAACTTCCTTTAAAAATCCCAGATTTTTCGGAATTTCAATGTTCTCAGTTGATTTAGATTTGTCTCCAAATTTACCGGCTAAAAACCCCCCAATTAATACAAATATTGAACTGGGGTGACCAAGTGTAAATGAATTGTCCCCCGTAACATCCTTAATGTATGGACGTACAAGGTTTGGTGCTACAACATAATATATCGCGGTTGTCAAGCATGCAACTACTAAAAGCGGGACACCTTTTAATCCTGCAGTTACAGCAGTTGCAACAAATACAAATGGAAACCAATACAACATATGTCCTGTCAAAAACACTGTTTTCCATCTTGTGAAACGAGCAACCAGTAAATTAAGTAAGAATCCAAATATCATTGCAAAGCCAATCTCAAAACCGTACTGTCCCATAAATTCTCCAACTTCCATGGTTGGGGCAGCAGTGGTTGCAGGACTAAGTGCAGCCATTGCACTGGCCAAAGGTGAGAGACTACTCACCAAAACTGTTGTACCTTGCTGAAGTATGACAACACCCAAAGCCGTCTTGATTGTTCCCGACATAATATCGGCTAATCCCTTTTTTTGCAGCAGCAAACCTAAAAACGCAATCAATGCCAGGAATATAGCTGCTACACCAAATACTTGGTTGATAAGGAAATTAAGAATAGTCATTTATTTTACCCCCTATATGTTTTGAGAAATTCCTCCAACTTTTCTTTTATTTCATTTTTATTGACGAAATTATTAATAACAACCACAGGTGTTTTAGTTTTTCCTTTAAGGTTTTCCGCTAGCTCATTTGACGTAAAAATGACATCGCAATCAACACTTGAAGCCGATGTTATATCTCCTGTAAAAACATTTGCTTGAATACCCATTTCTTTTAAAATAGATTGTATTTTTATTCTGAGCAAAGTCGATGAGCCAACTCCAAACCCGCAGACTGCCTGAATAGAAAGTTCATCCATATACAGTGCACCTCCATTATTCATTTATGCTATCGAAATCTAAAATCATATTTTGTACCTCACTTACTTCCTTAGCATTTCTGATTTGCTTTACCATTTCATCATTCCCCAGCATCCCAACCAACTCCGTTAAGGCTTTTATATGGGTTGTGTGGTCAATTGCGCAAAGACATACCACAATATCGACAGGGTCGTTTTCCTTATTCCCGAATTTAACAGGCTCGGATAGGGTTATAAGGCTCATACCTATCTTTTTTACTCCTGATTCCGGCCGGGCATGAGGCATCGCTATTCCGGGAGCAATTACAATATATGGACCTATCTCTTTTACACTGTTGATCATTGCATCAACATACCTATGTTCTATACATCCCTCCTTTTCTAAAAGGGCTCCCCCTGCGGACACTGCCTCTTCCCAAGTCTTTGCCTCGACATTGAGCTTAATGGTTTTTTGATTGAGCAATTCTTTTAGCACCGGTTGCTTTACCCCTTTCCTGTCCCCAATATTTTTTACGTTAAGAGTTCTTGATAGTTCTTTGGCCAGGCCATCATAATCCATGATCATGCAGTGTCTTTTCACCGCACCCAAAATTTCATCCATAATAACGGTAGACCCTGTTCTTCCATGCTTTTTTATATACCTGTTTAACTTCAGTATGTCCTTTTCAGTAAGAAGTGGATTGACTTCAACACATGTCACACTATCTTCTTCCATGGGTACCGAGCTTATAATAAGGTCTATCTTATCTCCTTTGAGTGCCTTTTTTACCTGATGCCTTGCGACGGTTCCCACAATATTCACATTAAAAACAGACTGTATCCTTGATGAAAGCATTTCAGCAGTACCCATACCTGTGGCACATACTACAAGTACATTCATCTTGGTGGTACTCGCATTCTTTATCCTTTCGATTGCCGCACCGAAATGCATGGCAAAATAGCCTACCTCCTCGTCGCTAATCCTTTTGCCCGTAAAGTCTTCCACCGGCTTAAGACCTATCTTTACTGCTTTAAACAGTTCATTAAATCTTGACCTTATCTCATCCAAAATCGGGTTTTTAAGTGTAAGATCATGGTTCAACCTATATATTGTAGGTTTTAAATGTTCAAGTAGACCATTATAAAGCTGTCTGTCGCCTGTGAGATCTTCGCCTACTATAGTACTGACCCTTTGTATCACATTATTAGCCAATATTTGAAGCTCCACCCAATTCTCACTCTCAGTCACTTTAGATGATGCACGGTTGCTTCCAAGTAGATGAATCGTGATATATCCTATTTCATCTGTAGAAATCGTTATATTGAAACGTTGTTCAAGCATACGCGTAATATTAGATGCCACGGCAAATTCCTTTGTTAATTCAAGAGATTTTAGCTCATCTTTGTTCATCGTTATCTCTTTTTTCGCTTTAATCCTTTTAATAGCTAAAGCTATGTGAATGGCCAGGCCTACAAATGCCTCATCAGAAAATATCGTATCCAGTTCCCTTTCTGCAACATTTATACATTCTTCAATATATTGGATGTCTATATCATCAAAAAATGATTTCAATGAACTGCTTGATTTAGTGTTTCTTATAGGTTTTGTTTTAAGTTCAGAAAGCGATTTTATCATGCCATTATTCTCGGTTAAGAGCTTAATCTGTGCACGCCGTAAATTTTTTTCCTCTCCGGTTATCTTTATTCCGTGTTTTGGAACGGATTTGATAGACAGATCATATTCCTCAAGCCACTTCTTTACTCTTTTCAAATCCTTAATAATTGTATTACGGCTTACACACAGCTCATCTGCTATACTGATTATTGTTATATAGTCTTGCTGGCTTATAAGCTCGTTTAATATTAGGCTTGCTCTATCCTCTTTAGAAAGTACGATGTAGTATGTATTAAGATTCGTTATAAAATCTATTACTCTGCGTTTTTCAGCTGAATCCTTCATAAACATAATTCCGCAGTTAGGCTTCCGGATAAGAAGTTTAAAGCCATTATCACGCAAAAATTCATCTATTATATCCAGATCATACCGTATCGTCCTGTTACTTACCTTATATCTCTCACCCAAGCTGTTTATTGTAACAGGTTTATTTAAATTGAGTAAATACAAAAGAACTTGAACACATCTGCTGTTTAGGGTTCCTATGTTCATCACTTCCTTTGTTTAATTAAATTATACAGGCTGCAAGTAGTTCTGAAAAGTCAATAATATTTCAAAGCAATTGTGGCAAAAGTGAATTATATATCCGATATTCATGAAAGTTGGATTGGATGTGTAAATGCAGGCACTCTGCCTCGAATAGTTATGGAAAACCTATTTGGGTAGAAGATGATGAGAAGAATAACCCAGGTGATTTATGTTTACATGGCCATGTGATTATCGAAATAGGAGAGAAATTTTTGATTACCAGTAGAAGGGAAGGACATTGTTTAGCGGACATAAGTATAGACGGACTGCAGTCATGTACCGTATTCCAAATTTCAGATCAAAAAAGTTGAACACCCGACTGAAGCATGTTAAAATTAAAGAAATTTAAAACAGATGGAGGAAACACGTATGCAAATCGATAAGGTGAAGCGAATATTGACGACGCCGGTCAGCGATGAATTCGCGATGAGCACACCGGAGTTCCGAAACAGGGAATATATCAATATCACCTATAAAACGGATTTCGACAAATTGAGAGAGCTTGTTCCGGAGCCGCTGGAGATCGACGAGCCTCTCGTGAAGTTTGAACTGATCAAAATGCCGGACTCGACGGGCCTGGGGGATTATCTGGAGAGCGGGCAGGTTATACCGGTTTCCTATAACGGCGTGCCCGGAGAGTTCTCCCTCGGGATGTATCTCAACAATTTCCCGGCTATCGTGACAGGGCGAGAGTTCTCGACCTATCCAAAAAAATATGGCAATCCGTCGCTCTATGTGGATTCAGACACACTCGTCGGAAAGCTGTCCTACGGAACGCTGGACGTCGCCATCGCAACCATGCGCTATAAGTACAACAAAATTACACCGGAAGAGGCAGGAAAGATTATCGGCACGCCGCAGTACATGCTCAAAATCATCCGCGATACCGATATGAAGTTGCTCGCTTGCAAGATGACGGTCTCCACGATCACCAAGTACGAAATTCTGGAGGCTTGGAGATCCCCGGCTAGGCTCCAGCTTTTTGAACATGTAAACGCACCGCTCGCAGACCTGCCGGTTAAACAGGTCGTGGACGCCACTCACATCATCGCGAACCTCATGCTCGGACGCCCGTCGGTCGTATACGATTATCTGAAATAACTGAGAATTTACCTCACCTCACGTAAAAAATACGTCCTGACGAACTTCGTCGAAGCCACGTCAGGGCGCATCAAAACTAAGCGTCCCGTCTTTCTCCAGCATGTAATCACCGATGCTGCAGGTAAGCGAGGCGCTCCATTATACCTTTCGGGCTGGTTGAGAATCTCGGAAATGGCGGGTTTTATTTATTCCTTAATATTCTTGATGTCTTCATCTGTCAGATTCTCTTCATGTTGTATTTGTTTTATCTCATCTTCCTTTTGAGATATCTTTACTTCCATCTCATCTATTTCTTTTATAATGTCAATAATCTTAGAGGAATTTGATTCGTCCTCGAAGTCCGACCTATATACCAGCAGAAATACTTCGCCTAATTCGGTTATCTTTGTCTTCCTTTGTCCAGACAGATTTACAATATCTGTTTTAATTGCAGCTATCTTAGCAATTTTACTGGTTTTCTTACCGAGCCTTTTGGCAAAACCTGCGATGGTACTGCCTGCAGACTTTGCCGCGGATCCGATATTGTCTCCTGTTTTTTTCATCGAAGAATCTTCATCATTGATTGCATCCTTTGCCTTATCAGAAGCATTATCAATACCGCTTTTGATATCCTTCAATTTAGACTTTGCAAAGTTCACAATGTCATCCGCTTTGCCCTCATTTTTCTTATCGTCACCCATAGTATCGCCTCCTTTTTGGTATTATATCATCATCTCTATAATTATCATAATAAAGTAATCTATGGGTTTATTAGAAGACATTAAAAGTATTGTTAAGTTCTTATAATATTTTTCTTAAGACTCTCAACTGCGTTATAAAACTGTGGAACCATTGTTATGGCAAGACAGATTGCTACTTCTGAACCAACCACTAGCAAATTAACCGCAAGAGAATAGATTATCGTATTCATACCCGTGGGCGCATACGATCCAAAGAAAATAACTCCGGACAAAAATTGGAAGAAAAATCTGCCGCAACCTCCTACTACAATACCCAGTCTGAAATTTTTGGAAAAGAAACCAGCCAGGCCGATAGCCGCAAAAGGCAGCGGATAATCTAACAGCACCTGTGCCCAATGTATTATAAATGGATCCTGAATAAGCTGCAGTATCCCGTATGCCGCACCCGCCGTGATTCCGGCAACGGGGCCGAAATAGTAGGCATAAATAAACATTGGGAGCATACTCCCCGGGGTTATGGAACCGCCCTGCGGCCAATGGAAAAAACGGATATACGATAGCAGAAATGATATTGCTATACAAATCCCACCATACACAACGGACTGCGTATCAAACTTAAATTTGTTCTTTCCATAGTGTAGCGCTAAAGATGCAATCACCACCACGGCTAATACCGCGACAGTAATCGAGTGTATCTCGGTAAAATCACCAAACACGTTAGTTAAATAATTTAACATAAAAAGCCTCCTATAATAATGGAGCCGTGCCGCCATATAAAAAGCCGCAACCATGTAGGTTGCGGCGGAAACCCGCATTCCCTACGCCAGTATTAACTGAACAGGTTCAAGGGGTCCACAGTATTCTGCGGTCTCAGCTTTTAGCTCCCCCAGCGGACACAGTCTCTTAAATTGTACATATACATTATATACCAAACACATAGGTCATTCAACTAAGGATTTTGTTTTTGAAGCACAGATATCTCCTTTTGCTCTATTGTGGCCTTTTTTGTCCCTTCTGTCAAATAATGGTGCAAGCTGATATCCTCGCATGCCGCCACATAATCCGATAAACTTGCGCTACCAGACCCCAGCGGTACTAACCTCGGCAATAGCCATTGCCCATCACCTCTTAGGAATCTTTAAATGTTCCAAATACCTTAAGATCCTTATCACGCATCATAACCTGTCCTTTCGCTATGACTGAATCAATTGATAAGTCCTGTTCATTTAGCAATACTATATCGGCATCCAAACCCTTTTCTATCCTTCCTTTATTCTTTAGCTTCAGCATATCGGCAGGATTTGAGGTTATTACCTTTATGGCCGTCTCCAGCGGCACGCCGTCCGTTAAAACGGCATCCTTCACTTCTCCATACAACGATTTAGCTTTTCCCATCTTTAATCCTATAGTCTCTTTCTTCTCATTGAATATCGGCATACTTCCCTGACCGTCTGAGGAAAATGTGATTCTACTCTCATCTACGCCTTGATCTAAACATATTTTTAGAGCCTTGCTGCACTTCGTCTCTCCTTCTTCCCAAAACACTGGGTCGGAGCTTGTGGTAAAGTCTATATGTCCGCCTTCTTTAGCATATTTTATTGCTTCTTTAAAAAGGTAGGGATTTCTGTTTGTGTGGGTAGGCAGTAACTGTGTGAATGGCACCTCTGTCTCTTTAACAACCTTCCAGATAAGGTCAAGCATCCCTTTGCCGTCCCCTACATGAACATTCACAATGCCTGCTTTACCCGAAAGCATGCCCGCTACCCGTGCATCTGCCGCTAATCTTTTGAATTCATCAACTGTAGGCTGGGAGGAGCGGTGATCGGAAATAGCGATCTCGCCTATCCCTATGACCTTGTCAATGGCTATGATATCTTTCATAGCCTCTCCCGTAATCGTAACCACGGGAACATGATAGGAGCCGGTATATATGTAGCTTGTTATTCCTTCCTCTTCAAGCCCCCTGGCCTTAGCTAATAGAGACAGTACGTCCCTGGCTATGCCATCCGTTCCCAGGCATCCTACCACCGTAGTGACACCCGCAATGATGAGATCTTCTAATTTCACTTCCGGGGTCCTCGTTTTAAAACCGCCTTCACCGCCACCGCCCAGAATGTGCTCATGGGAATCTATAAAACCGGGAGTCAAGACCTTGTTCGCACCATCTATGATCTCGGTATCTATACAGCCTAAGCCCTCAAGCGAAAGGTCATCGCCTATGGCTCCAATTTTATCGCCGATTATCATTACATCTTTTTTACCTATATACTGCGGACTGTATACATTGGCATCCTTTATCAATTTTATCATATCATTCACTCCGTCTTCTTTATAGTCTTACTCACTACATAATTATTTAAGCAAAACCTATCATTGTTGCAATGATAATAAATGCAGTGCCCATTATCAAGAAAAATCCCTGCATCTTAACATGCCATTTTGCCCACTTAAGCCAATCTATCCTGGCAACTGCAAGAACACCTATAAGGCTGGCCGATGTGGGGGATATGGCGTCTATAAAACCGGAACCAAGCTGGTACGCAAGGCAGGCTATCTGCCGTGATACGCCAACAATATCCGCAAGCGGTGCCATTATAGGCATTGTCAGCGCGGCCTGGCCAGAATTAGATGTAACAAAGAAATCAAAAATACTTTGGAAATAATACATAAATACGCCTGTTACCATTGAAGGCAATCCTTTAAGTGCTTGCCCAAAACCATGAAGCACGGTATTTAAAACCGTAGGCGTCGTAGGATCGGAACCACCGAGAACAAGGAGAATTCCCTTTGCCATACCTACCACAATAGCCGTGGGTGCCAAATCAGCTGCACCCTTGCCAAATGATTCCGCTATATCATTCCACGTCATATCATTGAGCTTAAAGATCGCACCTATAATTCCCGAAACAAGACCCATTACAAAAAACTGAGATGCTATCTCAGGAATATAATACTGCCGCGCAACCACTCCCCAAATAATCCATATAACACCCAGAAGCATGGTCAGGAGTATCAACACATGCCCTATACTCAACTTGCCGCTGGCATCACTATCATTTGCTTCCATAGATTCGATAAAATGCTTGTCCTCTTCATGAGTAACAGATTTCTCCGGATTTTGCTTTATCTTTTTAGCATAAAAATAAACATAAGCTGCACTTGCTCCGGTGATCACGACCCACATAATCAGCCTGAACTTTGCCCCGGATAATACCGGTATGCCGGCTATACCTTGAGCTATAGCTATCCCAAAAGGATTCATCCAAGAGCTGGCATTGCCAACCTGGGAAGCAACAAATGTCACGCATATGGCAGTTATTGAATCATACCCCAACGCAATTACAAAAGGAATCATTATCATAGCCAACGGTATGCATTCTTCTGACATGCCAAAAACAGCTCCGCCCAAGGAAAATATAAAAAACAGTATGGGAATAGCCATTTCCTGGAAGCCGCCCATATGAGCTACAGCTGCATGAATCCCGGCATCTATGGCACCGGTCTTCATTATTACTCCGAAGGCCCCTCCTACTACAAGAAGCAAAGCAACAATACCGACTGCGGCACCATACTTGTCACCTGTCACAAGGCCCTCAAACACATAGTTTAATACTCCGAATCCCCCGGTATCGTCGGTGCCCCATAACTTTGCATGTTTATAGACCTTATGGCTTGTGTCATATACAGATTCATTAAATTGTTTATATATCACATCGTCGGTAAGACCAAGTGAATCCAGTTTTTCTTGATCCCAAGTCTTTGGATCGGTTTCTAGAAAACTACTAAGTTTATCTCCATCAATCCCAAGCTCATCCATTTTTGCCTCATCACTACTTAGGCTTTTTAAATTTACCTGAAGTTTGTCCATATCAAGATCATATTTATACCTAAATGTCTCCGGCATAAGGACAGTCCTGGTATCTGTCTGCCCGTCCGCCTTCTTATACTCAATATCGTGAGTACTATAAAGCCCTGCGGGAACAACAAAAGTCATCATCCAAAGTACAAACACTACAAAAAAAATAATTATGTATGTATGCGGTGTTTTGATTTTTGTCAGGTCCCTTTTACCCTGCGAACCATTATTTTTATTCATAAAAAACCTCCTATTTTATAGCGTGGTATATTTAAAAACTTGGTATGGAGAAAAACCATTTATTATTAAGATTCTCTAATATGAGTACCTTTTATCCATTATTTTACCACAAAAAAATAATGAATAAAATAAGTTTATTATTTCAATCCAGTTTATATACAAACCCTTTTAATGTTTATTTATAATATAGAAAAATGCAGACCTTTCAAAGGAAAGATCTGCATTATATAACAAAATTTTTCGGATCGTCTTAATCTATTTTTTCGTTAATGGAACGTTTTAATTTATTGTAAAGAGTAGCACGAGAGATTCCAAGCATCTTAGCAGCCTTCGTCTTATTACCCCCGCAGCTTTTTATCGCAGCCTTGATTTGTTCTGCAGTAAGCTCTGAGTACCCGGGTATGACGGCCTGCCTTACCGGATTATAAACATTATCTGGGTGATAATCAAAGGAATCAAAAGGTACCAGGTTCTCTATCTTAAGTCTGTGCCCGTCGGAGCGGTCTATTGAGGCTTCCAATATATTCTGCAATTCACGTATGTTTCCCGGCCAATGATAATCCTTGAGTCTCGTTATTACTTCCGCATCAATATCGTGAATATTAGTGCCCAAACGTCGGTTAAGCCTGGCCACCAGTGTTGATATCAGTTCCGGTATATCGCTCTTTCGATCCCTAAGCGGCGGTACATGGATATGAAAAACATTTAAGCGGTAATACAAATCCAACCGGAATTTCCCATCGCTTACCATCTGCCGAAGGGGAACATTTGTTGCTGTTATTATACGGGCATCAATGGAAATTTCATAGGTACCGCCTACCCTGGTTACTTCATGATCCTGGAGGACACGCAGTAATTTTGGCTGCGTGGTGAGCGGCAGTTGGCCGATTTCATCTAAAAAAAGGCTTCCCTTATCAGCCAGCTCAAATTTGCCCGGTTTCCCGTTCTTGCTTGCCCCGGTAAATGCCCCTGATTCGTAACCAAAGAGTTCGGACTCCGCCAGGGATTCAGGTATTGCCGAACAGTTAACCCTAATAAAACGGTTGTCCTTCCTTACGCTCAAACCATGTATGGCATTGGCTACCAGTTCTTTACCACTGCCACTCTCTCCTTCTATGAGTACATTTGAGTTGTTCTTGGCCGCCAGCCGTATCTCCTCTTTGAGGGTTTTTATACACTCACTTCTGCCAGTGATTTGATCTATGGAGTATTTCTCCATTTCCAAATCCTTTATATATTTTTGGGCAGTTTTAAGCTGACCAGAAATGTTCTCCACCTTTTTTGAAAGTTCCATGGCTACCCGCTGCTCATTGAGGAAGGTTAATACCATTGCTCCAAGAAGCTTGTGATCCTCTCCGAAAAGAGGATAGTAATTGGCATAAACAACACCCCCTGTGTCAGGTGTCATCAGTGGCTGGCCAAACAACGGTTTCTTTGTACGCAGAACCTCATCAAAGTAAGAGCCAGGTATCATATGATAAGTAAAAAGTTTGTGAAAAATAATATCTGATGACTTGATGCCGGTCATTTCCATCCAGTATGGACTAACATACAGGTAGTGTCCTGTAGTATCGACAATTGCGATGGATAACTTATCGGCACTGAAACATGCGGAAATAATCTCCGGATTCAGGTTATTTTCCATCATTTAATTGATCTTCCCTTCACATGAAGTAACACATTATGCAAGGTGTCTAATGGTAGACAATATTTATACGATTATTTTGAGTCTATACAACTCTTTATACAATAGTTTACCGTACTATTCACCACTTTTCAAGCATTTTCGACTTGGCATATAAATTGCTTATATATTAGGTGCAGCAGTAAGGGCAAATAAATTTTTTCTAGCTGTAAAACTATCTTAAATACTTTAAAGGAGTGATTTGAAATGAAGTTAGTAGATCTAAGTTGTACATGGACACCGGATTTACCGGTCGAGCCAAAGGAATCAATCCCGAAGATGATCTATTGGGATCATAAAAGCAAGGTATCTATTGACTCGTATCTTGGTACATTCCCTGGGCTAAAGGAAGAAGACCTGCCGGACGGCGAGGCTTGGGCAATTGAAGGAATGCAGACCGGGACTCATACCGGCACACACATGGACGCTCCATATCATTTTGCTTCAACCATGAACAATGGAGAACGTGCCTGGACAATTGATGAAGTTCCTCTGGATTGGTGCATGGGAGACGGAGTAGTAATCGATGCCACAGACAGACCCGATGGCTATGTACTAACTGCTAAAGATCTTGACGAGTACTTTAAGAAAATAAATTACACTCTAAAACCTGGCGATGTAGTTTTACTTCATACAACAGCTCAAACGCAGTGGGGAAATGAAAAATACCTGGTAACAGGCTGCGGTGTTGGCAGAGAAGGAACCTTATGGCTATTAAATCATGGTGTACATGCAGTCGGGACCGACGCTTGGAGCTGGGATGCACCCCTGCCACTTGTAGCTAAACAATATGCGAAAGATAAAGATCCGTCCATCATCTGGGAAGGACATAAAGCAGGCAGAGAGAAAGCCTATGTTCAGATGGAAAAATTGCAACATCTTGAAAAACTTCCGCACTATGGATTCACTGTTATCGCTTTCCCTATAAAAATCAAAGCTGCCAGTGCTGGATGGGTTCGCCCCGTGGCAATATTTAACGATTAGAGGGGGAGAATAATTATGGCTGAGAATCAAGAGGGTAAATTTTATTATGGTTGGTATGTTGTTGTTGTTGCATTTGTATTGTTGGCATTTGTCGGCGCGCCTGGTATTTCCATGTCTGGCCTGCCGGTTGTGTCTATTGTAAAAGATTTTAATGTAAGTGTCACCAATGTAATGCTTATGGGTGCATTAAGTATGATGGGTGCTATGGTAGGCACTCTCTTTGCTGGCAAAGTTTTTATGCGTTTTGGTCTACGTAAGACTGTCTCCTGTGGGCTTATTTTAAGCGGAACATTTTGGATGATTATTTCGACCGTAAAGAACTTTAAGTTTATGATTGTTCTAGCTTTCTTAGCAGGTGTTATCGGTACATTTACAACTACCCTCCCTGCTTCCATTGTGATAAACAACTGGTTCGGCCCTAAGCTTAGGGGAAAAGCAATGGGTATAACAATGATCGGTCTCAGTGCTGGTGCGGTTGTACTCAGTCCTATTGTAGCAAATATCATCACTTCTGCAACATGGAGAGGAGCATACCGGCTATATGGAATTTTAGCCTGGGTAATGATTCCGTTTGTACTATTAACGTTCTATGATACACCCGCTGCAAAGAGCATAAAACGCCAGGGAGACGTACCGGGGGAAAAGGCTGCAGAAAAAGCTGCAGGTGTAGACCCGGCAGGTATGACGGCAGGTGAAGCTCTGCACACTCCTATATTTTGGACATTAGTTGTTGCCCTGTTTATTATCAATGGTTTGGGCGCAGCATGGAACGGCAACGGCCCTACCTTCCTTACCACTATAGGTTATACTCCGGTAAAGGCATCATTCCTTGTATCATTATGTTCTTTAGCTGCTATTATAGCTAAGGTATTATATGGAATATACAATGACATAAATGGCTCAAGAAAAACATTTAACCTATTCCTTATGCCAGTAATAGCTGCAAGTATTTGTCTTATACTTTCACCTAAGATGCCGGCTCTGGCCTATGCGGCAGCAATACTGTATGGTCTTTCTTTTCCAAATGCGACCGTTGGTTCCCCGCTTATTACTGGTGAGCTGTTCGGGCCAAAGAACTATAGCATATTGGTAGGCTATACACAATTTGTAGCCTCTTTAGGCTCGGCTATTTTCCCAATGATTGTTTCATCAATATATGGAGCAACCGGTGATTACGTTTATTCGTGGGTTTCTGTATTAGTACTTTCATTATTAGCTTTAGTATTAATCAATCTAACTTATGTTGCCAAGAAAAATTATATTTCCAAAAAAAGTACCATTTAGAATGGCTGCTTAGATATAAAAAAAAGTACCAAGTACTTGTTCTAAAAAACAAGGTACGATGGCAACATAATTATGGAGGTATATCAGCTTTGGATATCGTCCAACCTTTTTTAGAACATGTCAAGGGGAATACCTGGTGTATAGTAACAAAACGTTCACGTATCCCTTTATTCAAACTGGAAGGCGGCAGGGTAGTCCTCATTGACTCCGGTATTTCTACAACGGATCGTGGAGGGATCTTTTCCCTGCTGGCACAAAATGCCCTTACCGTAGCTGCAGTCTTGACCAGCCATGCCCATGTTGATCATATAGGTAATCACAAGGCCCTGCAGAAAGAGCAGGGATCAAAATTATATATGACGCTGTTTGATGCGGCGATTAGTGAAAATCCCTTGTATGCGCAGGCCTATTTCTATGGAATTAACTATCGAAATGTTATTAAGTATACGGCCACTTATCTTTGTCATGCCGACTACTTAATCAGGCCGGAGGATGAGTTCATTGATATTGAAGGTGCCCGGTTTAAAATATTACGGCTTCCCGGACATACGGCAGAACATCTTGGATTCGTCACTCCTGATTCGGTAGCCTATTTGGCTGATGCTCTTTTAAGCGATCATGTGCTGGAATCAGTACGAATTCCATACTGCATAAGCTGTGCTTTGGATCTTGATACCAAAAACCGCATTGGCAAAATGAAATATGATCGTTATATTGTAGCCCACAACGGAGTTTATGAAAATATCAGTACTCTTGTTAAACGGAACATAGATAATATACTCAGTAAAGTAGATATAATCTACAAAATAGCAGATCATTATATGTCAATGGAACAGATTTTAGCTAAAACATGCGCAGCCTTGGGCATACGTACGGATAGCATTTATAAAATCAGTTCTTCAGAACAAAGCGTCAGAGTCTACATGGAATATCTGATTGAAGAAGGCCGGCTGGTACAGCGGGCCAACGACGGAATTATCGAGTATATTCGAACTGACTGCACTTAACAATCAATTTATAAATAAACTTTATGATACAAGGAGGATTATTATGGACAAGGTTTTTATTACTGCTGCATTAACAGGAACCTCAATAAGCCGGGAAGCCGCACCAACTGTTCCAATATTTCCTGAGGAAATCGCCGAGCAGGTTGTAGATGTAGCAAAGGCAGGAGCTGCCATGGCACATATCCATGTAAGAGATGACAAAGGATGGCCGACTATAGACGTTGAAAAGTTTACAAAAACATTTGAAGCCATCCAGCTGGCTACAAAGGCGGCAGGGGTTGATATAATTGTAAATCTCACCACCTCCGGATCCGTTAAACTGGAGAAGAATGAGACACGTTTGGCCCACGTTAAGAAACTGCGCCCCGATATGTGCTCTTTTGACTCAGGTACATTCAACTGGAATTACGGCGGTGTTTTCGTAAATGCTCCCGACTTTCTTGAGGATCTATCCAAATGTGTAATTGAAAACAATGTAAAACCTGAGTTTGAAATCTTTGACAACGGCATGCTTGGAAATGCAATTTATTGCATAAATAAATTTAATATACCCCAGCCATGTCATTTCCAGTTCGTACTGGGCGTGGGCGGTGCTGCCAGCGCTACCACACGCAATCTGGTATTCCTGCAGGAAATGCTGCCGAAGGGATCAACCTGGTCGGTAACCGGCATAGGCAAAGCACATATACCGATGATGCTCGCTGGTTTATCATTAGGCTGCAATGGTCTTCGTGTAGGATTGGAAGACAATGTCTATATGTCAAAGGGTGTAAAAGCCACTAACGTCAAGCTGGTAGAGCGCGCCGCAGAGTTGATTGAACTGACCGGCCATGAGGTTGCTACTACGGACGAGACCAGAGAAATATTAGGTCTAAAGCGTCATTCTCTTGAAGAATATCATGCATAAAAAATGACACTTTAAAATTTTAATATTTAAGCGCCCTGTCACAACTATTGGGAGGGCGCATCAGCAACTCATTATGATTTTAATAATGCTTATAACAAGGAGGAAATGTATATGCGAGAAGTAGTATTTGTGGATGGAGCTCGTTCCGCCTTCTGTAACTTAGGCGGCGGATTTAGAGATCTGTCTTCTACAGAAATCGCTGGTCACGTTTTAAAGGGTCTTATAGAACGGACTGGTATATTAGAGCGCAGTAAAGTAGACGGCTTGTTCTGCGGAAATGCGCTGCGGGACATGCGTTGCAATGATATAGCCCGTGATGCGGCACTCAGGGGCGGATTACCACCGGAGACTGAAGCGCACTATGTAGAAATGCAGTGCGGCTCGGCAATAACATGTGTAAATCACGCTGCAGCTATGATTGGTTTAGGCTATGCAGACGTACTTTTAGTTGGCGGCATGGAATCTTATTCGACAATGAACATCGATTTTTCCATGAACGACAGACCATATAGACTTGTTCCTCCCATTCCATTGGCACCCCACCTGGCACCTCAAAAAAATGAGGATATAACCATGATCCAGGTTAGTGACGAAATGGCAGAAAACTGGGATATATCCAGAGAACAGGCAGATGAATATGCAGCCAGAAGTCAGCAGAGATTGGCTCAGGCGTACAAAAAGGGTATAACCGGTGATGAAATCATCCCGATTACCATACCGGCAACACCTGATTCTCCTGAAGTTGTTATAGACAAAGATGAATTCCCACGTCCTAACACCACACCGGAGATCCTGGCAAAACTGCGTCCTGTTAATAAAGGTGGAATAACTACGGCAGGTAATGCTTCCGGTCAGAATGACGGCGCCGCTTTTCTGTTGATGATGTCGGCAGACAAGGCAAAAGAATTGGGATACAAGCCTATTGCCCGCTGGATTATCGGAGCAGATATAGGCGTTCGTCCTGCACACATGGGTATCGGCCCTGCTTTTTCAAATCTTAAGGCTATGAAATTGGCCGGTTTGCAGTTATCCGATCTTGAAGTAATTGAATGTAATGAGGCATTTGCTGCTCAGAACCTGTCCGTAATCAAAGAGATGGAGTCCCGGACCGGTGAAAAGATTGATCAGTCTAAATGGAATCCTAACGGAGGGGCTGTCGCCATTGGACACCCTAACGGTGCTTCCGGTGCTCGTGTCGCTATGTTTGCAATGCGTCAATTAGAGCAAACCGGCGGACGGTATGGTTTGTTTTCATCCTGTTGCGGCGGCGGACACGGAACCACCACCATCATTGAAAACCTGAGACGTGAAAAAGGAGGAAACAAGAATGCGTGATGTTGTTATCGTAGACGGAGCACGTTCCGCTTTTACAAAATTCGGAGGATCACTTAAGGCTTATGCATCAGTGGATATCGCAACACTGGTGGTTAATGATCTGTTAAAGCGCACCGGTATACTGGACAAGGGTAAAGTAGACAGCCTTATGGCCGGCTGTGCCCTCGGAGATATGAAAACAAAAGACATAGCAAGATACATCGTTTTACAATCAAAATTGCCGATGGAAACCTCTGGCACTTTTGTCGAAATGCAAGGCGGTTCGGCCATTGCAGGGCTCAATCATGCCGCATGGAAAATTAAAGCCGGCATGTCTGAGGTTGCTATAGTCGGTGGCATGGAGTCTTACTCCACCTTTACGGCTAAATTCCCAATGTGCCGTCCACAGTATAAATTTATCGCTCCATATGCCTTAAAACCAGAGCATACTCCTAATAAAGAGCGTGACCTCGACAGGGCATCTTTGGATGATAAGATGGCCGCTGAATGGGGGATCACCCGTGAGCAGGCCGATACGTATGCAGCCAGGAGCCAAGAACGCCTAGCCCAAGCTTATAAGAAGGGAATTACCGGAGATGAAATCGTCCCGATTGTAATCCCTGCCACACGCAAGGCACCGGAAATTGTTATAAATAAAGATGATTCTCCATGTCCTGACATAACGGCTGAGGAACTTTCAAAACTGCAACCGGTAAACCAGAGCGGCATTACTACAGCGGGTAACTCCACCGGTTTGAATGACGGTGCAGCCTTTATGCTGATAATGACTGCTGAGAAAGCACAGGAACTCGGTTATAGGCCTATAGCCCGTTGGGTAACCGGAGCTCACTGCGGCGTACGTGAAGATTATACAGGCATAGCACCTGCATACTCTAACCTCAAAGCCATAAAGCAAGCCGGCCTCAAACTGGAGGATATCGACGTGATTGAGTGCAATGAGGTATCTGCTGCAGAGAACCTGGCTGTCATAAGCGAGATGGAAAAACAGACCGGCAAAAAGATTGATAAAGAAAAATGGAATCCAAACGGAGGTGCTATTGCCATAGGGAACCCTAACGCAGCCTCAGGTGCCCGTATGACCATGTTTGCTATGCGTCAACTTGAACAAACATCAGGTAAATATGGCATGGCCTCTACTTGCTGTGCAGGTGGCCAGGGAGCTACTGTAATCATCGAGAATCTCAGACACTAATATTACTTGTGAAGAAAGGACGGATTAACATGGAAATAAAGAAGGTATTTGTAATCGGAGGCGGCGTTATGGGCAGACAGATCGCCCTGAACTCCGCTATATACGGCTATCAAGTCAAGATCTATGACAAGATTCCCGCAGTATGTGATAAAGTGCAGGCATGGGAAGTTGAGTATCTCGCAGGCCGTATTAAAAAAGGCCGTATGACGGAGGACCAGGTCAAGCAGGCCAAGGATCACTTTACTATAGTACGTGATGCACAAGAGGCTGCTGATGCAGATCTGGTCATTGAGGCTGTTGTTGAAAGACAAGATGTAAAGGCCGATGTCTTCAAGGAGTTTAGCGGTATCGTACAACCGGATACAATCCTGGCAACAAACTCAAGCTACATGGTTTCTTCCATGTTCAAGGATTGTGTCTCTCATCCAGAGCGGCTGTTAAACTGCCATTATTATAATCCGGCACTGGTAATGAAATTCGTGGAGGTTGTCCAGGGTGAACATACCAATCCCAAGGTAGCGGATGCGGTTATGGAATTCTGTCGCAGCACAGGAAAAGATCCTATTTGTATGAAAAAGGAGCTCCCCGGTTTCGCAGCCAACCGTATAGTAAGTGTCATTAATGCCGAGGCACGTTTCCTGGTACAGAATGGATATCTGACATATCAGGAAGTTGATAAAGCATGTGAAGAGGGACTGGGACATCCTATGGGGCCCTTCCGTCTTATGGATATGACAGGCATTGATTTATCATACGATCTGATGAAGGCCGGCATGGCTATGGATGGCAAAAAACCGGATTGCTATGATATGGTTGAGAAAATGGTTAAAGAAGGAAACCTGGGCCGTAAAACAGGTAAGGGCTTCTATGACTATACAAAAGAAAATAAGTAAAAAAAGATGCAATCTGTCCCGGGCAATAGGCCCGGGTTTTTTAATCTCCGCTTACAAATTCTCCTATGCGCTTAAACGCTTCCTCTATATTTTTTAGCTGTGTTCCCAGATTGATGCGGATATATCCTTCCCCGTTGCCTATAAATTCATTCCCGCTTTCCACCAACACACCTTTCTCCTTTGCAAGACGGTGGGTAAAGGTATCACTGTCCATCTTGGTACTTTTTATATTAACCCACAGCAGATAAGAGGATTCCATTTCCATGTAAGAGAGCTGTGGAATATGGGTATCAATATAACGGCAAGCACAGCGGTAATTCTTTTTTAGGTAGTCTTTAAGTTCCTGTGTATATTCCTCCCCCTCATTGTAACATGCGACCAGTGCAATAATGCCGAATACCGTGGGTGAAGTAATAGAATTTTTGGTTAGCCGGTCTCGGAAGGTCTTACGCAAATCATCATTTTCTATTATTGCATAAGAGGTTTTAAGGCCGCCTAAATTATACTGTTTATTTGGTGAAGACAGCAGAATTACATTGTGGAAAAGGGCTCCGGTCTCAATGGAGGATGTATATGTCCCGTCAAAGATGAGCCCGCTGTGGACCTCATCGGAAATGACGATAGTCTCATACTTTTGGCACAGGGAAAGCAACGTATTAAGTTCCTCCCTGCTCCATATCCTTCCGGACGGATTGTGTGGGTTACAGAGCATATAAAGCTTTGGCCGATATCTTTTTAACTGTTCTTCCATCTTGTTGAAATCTATATAATAGCGATTGTTTTTCACGATTAATTCATTTTCTATCACCTTTACACCATGGGCCTTAGCCGCCCTTTCAAAAGGCTGATATACCGGTGTACTCAGCATTACATAGTCATCTTTTTTGCAAAATGCCTGTACCGTATAATGAAGTGTTGAAACCGTGCCATAACACAATGTAAGCCATTCTCTTTTAGGTGATGTGTTATGATGCCGCTTGAAATAATTCATTACTGCTTCATAAAAGTCATCATAGACATAGGTGTAGCCAAACACCCCGATATCCACGGCCTGATGCAGCTTATCAAGCAGCTCTTGCGGTGCACGGAAATCCATATCTGCAATCCACATGGGGATATAGTCATCTATCACCTCGCCGTATTGTTGTTCTATTATTTTTTTATCCCATTTGCGGCACTTCTCTGCAAAGCGGTCGGGGAAAACATCAAAATCATTCATGTTCCTTCCTCCCGTGTGCAAAATCAACGGCAGACAGGAAAAATTCCTTATCCAGGCTTTTTATCAATTGTGTCATCAGCAATACAGCATTGTCCGCATCCAAAGAGCTGCCGATAGACCATGGGCTATGGCCGTACCGCAGCGGGATACCGATAACGGCACACACCGCGCCTTCGCGGGTCAGATGGGCCTGGCCGCCATCCGTACCGCCGTTACTGAACATATCCTGCTGCAGTGTTATAGCATTCTCATCAGCTATCCGCTGAATATGATCCAAAAAACGGGAAGACGGCACCATGGTCTTATCATAATGCAAAAGCATTGGGCCGTGCCCTATCTGCCTGTTATTTGTGTGATTCCTTACAAGTTCATTTCTCCAGCAACCGACGTCAAGCACAATTACAATGTCCGGTCTTACCTTGAATGCCGATGTTTTACCACCTCTCAGGCCAACCTCTTCGCTGGAGGTACCCACCATATATAGCGCATTGGGAAGCTTGTCTTTGTCCAGGCCTTTTAATGTCTCCGCCATCACATAGCATCCCATCCTGTCATCCAGGGCCTTGCCAGCAAATGTACCGTCTATACCATAGGCCTGGCATTCACTGCTGAATGTCACCATGTCACCTACCCTTATGCCGAGCGAATAAACCTGTTCATCGGAAACAGCCCCGATATCGGTTACCAGGTCCTTGACATCGCCGTCATCATATACGGAATTTAAAACCCCGGGTATCTTTTGCCCAGACCTCGTCGTGACTCGTACTCCCTGCATAAACTTGGAGAATGTACGAACACTTCCAACAGGGATGACATGCAGCATGCCGATCTCGCTGATGCTCCTTACCAGGAAACCCACTTCGTCCATATGGGCACATACCATTACCCGCGGGCCTCTATCGTCTCCATTCTTATGAAAGATGACAGAACCCAGCCTGTCAAAATCCATTTCATCCGAGAAATCCTTCATCTCGTCTATAAGTATGCCTCTTACCTCATCCTCATGCGATGCAACTGCATCTGCATCGCTTAACCTCTTTATCAAATCTATATTCATAAATGGATTACTCCTTATCTGTAATGATTAACTGCTTGGGTGAGTGGGTGAGTACCGAACGGCCGTCCTCTGTAACAAGCACGTCATCCTCAATCCTTACGCCGCCCAATCCCGGTATATATATGCCCGGCTCTACGGTAACAACCATACCGGCTAACATCCGCGACTGCTCGGTGGGAGATAGCCGTGGGTCTTCATGATCGCTTATTCCAAGGGAATGACCGAGGTTATGCCCGAAATACTCTCCGTATCCGGCTTTTTCTATAACCGAACGGGCCGCACGGTCCACATCGCAAAAACGCTCGCCGGCACGTATAGCCTCAATTCCCTTTTGCTGAGCCTCCCTGACGGTTTCATAGACCTCTGCAAGTTTCCGGCCAGGCCGCTTGCCCACTGCAAAGCTACGCGTGATATCGGAACAGTACTGGCCCACCTTCGCGCCAAAATCCATGGTAACAAGATCACCGATCTCGATACGCTTTGTACCCGCCTTGGCATGCGGCATAGCACCTCTAATGCCACTGGCGACTATAGTGTCAAAAGACTCCTTCATCGCACCGTTTTTCTTCATAAAGTAAACCAGCTCGTTTGCAACCTCATCCTCCTGCATACCCGGCCTTACAAAATCCAGTATGTGCAAATAGGCCTGGTCAGCAATTTCACAAGCCGACCGTATCTTTTCAATCTCCCTCTCATCCTTTACCTCCCGGATAGGATTGATATTAACGGAAACCAACGAAGCGTGAAGCTTGCCTTTTAAGGTAATATACCGGTCATATGAAATATCATCCCCCTCAACACCTATGGTATGTATATCCTCCCTATCTATAATTTCATTTACGATCATATCATAGGTGTTTTCGGCAGTCATAAGTAAAACATGTCCTTCCCGGTTGTTTTGACGAACCTGCTCATAATAGCGCGAATCCACAATGACATATTTCGCTTGCTGTGTAACCAACACATATCCTGAGTGGCTGTATAGGCCGGAAAGATAAAACTTATTATGATAAGATGTACACAGCATTGCCTGTACATTAGATTCCGATAAAATCTTATGGCACTTTTCTAATCTGTTCATAATTTCCTCCTAAAATTAAGGAAGGGCAATATGCCCCTCCTTGTATATTCTTATATATCAGTCGTTTGAGTCTACTTCCAGTTTTCCCTCTTTGATCTGCTTATTTCTCGCAAAGATAACTATAAGAGCTGTGATCAATGAACCGATGGCAATACCGGCAATATAGGCACCTATATTGGATATAAGCGGCCAGGCCCATATGGCGGATTCAGGGAACCACTGAACCGCGCCCAGGGCAACCCCTGCTGTCCCTCCGACTATAGCACCTATCATATAGGCCGGCACGGCAATGGATGGCTTTTCCAGTGCAAAGGGTATGGAGCCCTCGCTGATACCCATGAATGCAAGAAATATAGCGGTCTTGCCCTGCGGATAAAACTGCCTGTCAAAAACATGCCTTCCCACTATATATTTATCTATCAGTGTAGCAAGACCAAGACCGATAGGAGGGATAACTATAGCAATGCTGCGGGCCGTAATCGGCAGCAGCTTATCTGTTGTAAAGCTCAAAGCCACAAATCCTGCAGCCTTGTTGATAGGACCACCCAGGTCGATAGCCGTTGCTGCGGCAAGCACAATAGCATACCCATATTCTCCTGCGGCACCGGCTGCACTCAGAGCCACCTTTATCCAAGAATTTATTACCCCGCCAATAGGTGTAACAACATATTGCATACCAAGCATAACACTGACAGCAGCAATAATAGGAATAAGAAATGTTGTTTTAAAAGCAAGCATATTATGACTTAACTTAATAGTCTTATTCATCCATTTCACAAAATAACCAACTGCAATAGCAATAATGGTCGCTCCTAAAAACGTGGAAGCGACCGGAGTATTTGCCGCCCACTTGCCGTCCACAATGCTTAAGACAGAGGTCGGCTGCGTAGCTACCAGGCCTCCGATAAATCCGGCCGGGAATGCCATCTTACCGCCGATCGAATTCGCCATGAATGCTGCAAACATCGGTATGGCAAAGCTAAATAATGTCCCTCCGAATTCAGAAGCCAGATTGGCGAATTTCAGCCAGCCCAGCGCGGAACCGGTATAATTTCCGGAATTCATCGCATCTAATATTCCCATAGACGGATCGACACCCAGTATAACATAGGGTATAATCTGAGAAAATGCCAAAATCAATCCGCCCATAATCAGGAAAGGAATCATGTTGGAAATACCGGTCATTATATGCTTGGAAAATTCATCCCAAGTGCTTTTCTCTCCTGATGAAGGGTTAGTAGAACCAATATTAAGCTTTGTCTTATTGGCTCCGCCGTTTATTGCACTTCTTTTATGAACTGCCATTCTAACTCCTCCTTAAGGTACTAATTTTATACTACTTCTCCGAGGCAATCATTTCCTCAATCTCCTTAATTGTGCCCTTGGCGTTTTTAATAGCATCCTGCAGGCTGATTTCATACACATCGTAGTTATCAAAACGCTCATTATTCTCAGGTGTGATCGCCACAGCCTGGATGATAATGTCCGCCTCCGCCAGATCCTGCGGGGTAAGCTCGTTTTGAATACCATCCGCCCCCTGCGTTTCAATCTTCACATCATACCCAAGCTCCTTTGCCGCTTCCTCCAGTGACTGTGCAGCCATAAAGGTATGGGCCAGGCCCATTGTGCATGCACACAGAGCCACTAATTTTTTCTTTTTTGTCATAACCTGCGCCTCCTTTTAATTATTTAGTGCCTTTTCTACAATACCGAATATCTCATCGGGATCGCCTGAATTCAGCATGGTGCTTTGAAAATCAGCGCTAACCAGTTTGCGCGCCAGTGAAGATATAAGCTTTAAGTGCACCGTACTCTCCACTTCTTTTGGAACCAGCAGCGCAAAAACCACCACTATCGGCTTCCCATCCATAGATGGCCAGTCTATACCATTCTTTGTTTTAACCACCATCACCGAAGGTCTTATGACATCCTCACAACGTGTATGCGGAATAGCAAAACCGTCATCGAAGCCGGTACTCCCTTCATTCTCCCGCTCCATAAAACCATCGATTGTCCCCTTCTCACTTGTGCTTATACCCAGCTTCACCGCTTTTTTTGCAATAAAGGCCAGGCATTCCTCCTTTGTAGAAACATCCACATCCAAAAAAACATACTCCCTCTTAAAAACGCTATCTTTCTGCATATGTGTCATCACCTTCAAAAGAAAATTTTTTTATAAATTCGTCATAAGATGAGGAATCAATCAGTTTGTTCACCTGCTTTATATCCTTTATGTGTCCGTACAACTGACGGAACATAGATGCATTGGCACTTTCAGCACCATTAAAGCTGATAAAGAAGAGCAGCTGAACGTTTTCTTCCCCCCATTTAATTGGCTGTCTTAAAATACCTATCCCTATCACAGAAGGCAGATCCCCTTGAAAGATAGCATGAGGAACAGCCACCAAATTCCCAATGTCGGTAGAGGATTTCTCCTCCCTCATTTTTACCGCTTCCAATGTATCTTTTTGAATGAGGCCTTTAGACTTCATTCTCTCCCCAATCTCTTCAATTGCCTCATCCCGTGTTTGCGCCGTCAAGTGAAAAAATGCCTTCCGGCGAAATAAGGAAGTAAGATTGGGTTTTTTGTTCCCGCCATGGTATAAAGCATTCTTTATACGTACAATACAATCACTGCCCAAAAAATCCTCGATAACCACCAGCGGAATATTACTATGATAATCATCTATATCAACGGTGGAAATAATAATATCAGGATCCTGAACAAGGGCGCTTTCAAGATAATGAATAGGATAAACACCCACAATCTCAATCTCCGGTATTTCCCTGCTGATTCGCTCAGTAATAATCTGGCTTGTTCCCAATCCGTAGCTGCACAAAACAACGGCTTTCTTGCGGCTATTCATCCTCTCGTGGGATGCCCCGAAATGCATGGCGAGATACCCCAGCTCATCTTCGCTTATCTTAACGTCATAATCTTCTTCAATCTTCTGCGCCAAAAAAATCGCATAATTCATCTCCACAGGATATCTCTTTTTAATATGACCTAGCAAGGGATTCTTCACAGGTATACTCCCCTGCATCCGTTCCAACAGGATTTTTATGTGCAAAGATAATGATTCAATAAGCTTTTTATCTGCGGAATAGTCACAACCTGAAATAAGTGAAATCTGTTTGACCTGATCAAGTACAAAGGCACGCAGGTTTTTTTCCACATCCAGTTTATCCGCCTCAAAACTCTGAATCACCGGTCCGGATAGCGCCGCAATATATTTAAACTCTTCATCACTCAGCCTAATATCAAAGGACTTAGCCAAGGGATCCATAATCCGGTGAATCTCCTCAAGATGATTTAAGTGACCGCCCTTAGGAAGAGTAATATGTGTCAAACGAAAACCCTGCCTCACCCGTGAAAAGCAAACGGCAATACGCATAGAAAGATTACGGATATCCCTATCTGCCGCAACAACATGATCCTGCTTTAAGTTTTTAAAAACGGTTTCATCTATCTGTTTGTACTCCTCTTCACTTATATAAGAAAGCTTAACCCGGAAATCACCTTGCCCGCTATAAAAACCTATATCAGTAAGCAGTGTGCGTATATTAGTCTCCTCACCCTCTATAAAAAGCCCGTAATATGGCTTTGAAGATAAAATAAGACCGTATTTATGAAGATAATCTCTAATGGAGGGCATAAGCTTATTTATAGTTGAAGTACTTAAGTATACATATTCAGAAAGCGTTTCTACAGTAACGGGCTGAAACCTAATGATCTCCAAAAGTATGCTAGTCACACGTCCTGCATCATCATCGTAATATTCACTACGTAAAAGCTTCTTAATCGCTCTTATGTCACCCTTTAGCTCATAACCCACGTTGCTTGGAACAATCCCAAATCCATACCTTTTTATCTCATTATTAATACTTTTGACATATCGTTTGACAGTTCGTGATGAAATGTCCATCAGCTTGGCAATGTCCTCTGCCGTCAGCGGGGACTGCGTATTACTGAGATGCTGTATCAGCTTAATCTGTGTATTTGTCAGCATCTAATCACCTCACCTGATTAATTCTCACCGTTAACTTTATTATAACTTTCTGTTCGGAAATTTCATTATAATCTTTGACATGGACCAGGGACAGCAAATATGGATCAACAAATCTGTTATTTATTTAAATCGGTTTAGCAAAAACTGTGCATCCTATATTACTATTTACCATTTCATATTTCTCATGCCTGTCTGTTCTATATTTATTATTTAATATAAAATCATGCTGGAAAATGCACAGTGGGCTAAAGATATAAATATGCCCGTATCCTGGCATAAGCTATTCCTTTAATAAAAATTAGGTAAGGCTGCCTCTCGTCGCCTACCGAATATATATCGCCCAAAGACGGCATTACCTCAAGAGCTTTTTTCTGTGTCTCCTCGGAAGTTGCAAAAACAGCCTTGCCACAGATACGGAGCGTATTGCCCTTACCGTCATAGCAGGCTATCTCAACTTTGGGATTAGCCACAAGTTGTTTTATACATGGCTTTATAGTTATCGGTGCAAAATGCCAGTTTGCCACCGCAATCCATAAAAAAACCAATAGGCCGCACGTGAGGCTGATCGCCATCCGTCGTTGCCAAATAGTATACCCCTGCCTTGTTTAAAAAGTCCAATACTTTTTTAAAAGCTTGTATTCAGGTTTATACTATAATATGGTTATACGACTAAGTAAATATAATTTAAGAACGCAGATTATTATTACTTAGTATGTAAAAACATACTATTGAGATTTGAGGGATGAGTAATGGATGCAAAAATAAAAAAGTGAGTGCAAGGTTAGCTGAACAATCAAATAAAGACTTGCTTTGTCCGATACGTTATATGTTGAATTTGCTTGGTGGAAAGTGGAAACTTCCTATTATATGTATGTTATCAGGCGGAACTCCATTAAGATTCAGCTCAATCAAAAGAAAATTGGGTGATATTTCAAACGTTATGTTGGCTCAGTCCTTGAAGGAGCTGGAATCATCCGGCATGATCCATCGCAAGCAATACCGCCAAGAGTGGAATATACCCTGACCAAGAAAGGCAAAAGCATACTGCCTGCATTTTCAAAACTTGCGGAATGGGCGGCAATCGATATGCAGCATGAAACCGCTTGTGGACCTTCGTGCGGCCAATGTCAGGCAACACTGTGATAATATTTGAAGGAAGCAGCCGTATAATTTGGCTACTCCCTTTAATTCCTGTTGACATCTCATAAACATATATTATCTTAACCGAAACGGCTTTACTGAAATTGTTTATTATCTGTCTGCAATGGCCCAAATATCTATTCCTCAAATGTGAGATTAACCGGCCCTTCGGGAAGTCCGCTGCTTATATCCACGTCTGTCGTCGGAACACTGTCGTCTACCAATTCAAAACGGACATTATCCAGCCACAGCTTTCCTTTGCCGCTTAAAAGCATACCCATGCTGACAACCGCGCTATTCTCCGGTACATCAAGCACGACGAAATAATAATTCCAATCGGTACTTCCCTTTATCGCACGGCTTTGCATATTATCAAACTTTAATATATTGGTGTTTACACCATCAATGCGTACCCAAAGACCGCCCCAGCCCTCTACATCAGCTGCTTTGACAAAACCTGAAAACCGGATTCTTTTCCCCAGATAGTTTGCAGCTTTAAACTGTTGCATAACCGTTCCAAAGTCATCCTCTTCCATTTTCACTTCACGGCTCTTCAGAGAAACACTTTTTGCTCCTTTAAATAACATCTCTTTATCCAGTCCGTATTCATACTTTTTAGGTGTGCTTCCCGTCATGAACCATCCGGGAATAACCTTATTATTATCCATATTAATAACCTCCTCATCAATAATCAATCTGTGCATCACTCTGCGGTATTTACCGGGAGGAAGAGTATATATTTTTTTGAACGCACGAGTAAATGCCTCCTGGGAATTAAACCGGCAAATCATAGTAATCTCCATAATAGACATATCAGTCGACATAAGCAGCCTTGCCGCTTTCGCCATTCTACGGCTTTTTATATATTCCCACATGTTCATTCCCGTCTCCCGCTTAAATATGCGTGCAAAATGATATTTAGAAAAACCCGCTTGCCCAGCAAGTATATCCAATGCTAAATCATCAAAAAGATGCCGCTCTATATGTGTAATCGTACCTTGAATATATTTAGAGTAATCCATGGGTTTTTCCTCCTGATTATCAGTATAACGCATAACCATCTACATTGTCTTGATTTAAATTGCGGTTTTGATATCTTGTATAAAAGGCGGGATAACTCCATGCGAATATGATACATTATACCATGCTCTGTATACTTCAACTATCGGTAGATATAAAAAAACGCTCATGATGACGAGCGTTTATTTATCTTCATCCTTATTATTTTTTTCTTGCTTTTCGTCCACGGCCTCCTCAAGTGTCTTCCAAGGCAGGAGAGCGCACTTCACACGGGCCGGGAAATCGGAAACCCCCGCCAGGGCCTGTGCATCTCCCAGGTCATCCAGATCAACATCTTTTTTGTATATCATATCTGTAAATTCCTGCACGAGCTTTTTGGCTTCATCAATCTTCTTGCCCCTTATAAGGTCAATAAGCATAGACGTGGAGGCCTGGCTTATGGCACATCCTTGTCCAGTAAATGATGCATCTGTGATGATGTCTCCGTCTGTTTTGATATATAAGGTTATGACATCTCCGCACAGGGGATTGTGTCCCTTTTCTTCTATGTTAGCACCATCAATCTTCTTTTTATTTGGAGACTTCTGTGAGTGCTCCAGTATTATTTCCGAATAAAGCTGGTTAAGGTTCATTTAAACCACTTCCTTATGCCTTTAAGGCTTTCTACAAATTCATCGACCTCTTCATGGGTATTGTATATATAGAAACTTGCCCTGCATGTTGCCGTCACCTTAAGATACCTCATGAGAGGCTGGGCACAGTGATGTCCGCTTCTTATAGCCACGCCGTCCTGGTCTAATATAGTGGCAACGTCATGGGGATGTATATCAGCCGCATTAAATGATATCACTCCCATCCTATCCTTCATATCTAATGGGCCGTATATTTTAACAAAGTCAATTTCCTTAAGCTTCTTCAAAGCATATTCAGTGAGGTCAACCTCGGCTTTATGGATGTTATCCATGCCTATGCCGTCCAAATAATCTATGGCGGCGGCCAGGCCAATGGCTCCCTCCACATTCGGCGTGCCCGCCTCATACTTGAGCGGCGGATCGGCGAAAGTCGCCCTGTCCTCATACACCTCGTCTATCATCTCGCCGCCTCTCATAAACGCCGGCACCTCATCTAAAAGATCTTTTTTTATATACAGCACTCCAATACCCATGGGGCCCAGCATCTTATGACCGGAAAATGCGAAAAAGTCACATCCGATATCTCTCACATCCACCTTCATATGAGGCACACTCTGCGCACCGTCTACCAGCACCTTGGCACCGACCTTATGCGCCTCTTCAGTCATCTCGCGGACAGGGTTTATGATTCCCAGCACATTAGAAACCTGCTGCAACGCAACCAGCTTAACCCTGCTGCTCAGCATATTTCTGTAAGAATCCATATCCAGCCTGCTGTCCTCATTAAGATAGACATACCGAAGCTTGGCGCCCTTTTTCTCGGCAATCAACTGCCAGGGGAGCATATTGCTGTGATGCTCGGCCACGGTAAGGATTATCTCATCACCCTTATTTATATTTTCCATAGCCCAGGCATATGCCACGAGGTTTATGGATTCGGTGGTGTTACGCGTAAATATAATGGTTTCTTCACTGCCGGCATTTATAAACTCTGCAACCTTGTTCCTGGCCTTCTCGTATGCATTAGTAGCTACGCCGCTTAAGTAGTGGGCGCTTCTGTAAACATTGGCATTCATTCCAGTATAATAATCGTCTATTGACTTTATTACGCTAAGAGGCTTCTGTGTAGTGGCTGCATTATCAAGGTATATCAGGTCTTTGCCGTATGGCCTGGCCTTTAATATTGGGAAATCTTCTCTTATACTTTTAACATCAATCATTTTCGCTACCGATAAGCCTCCTTTTTATTATATCTCGCATGTCGTTCTTTAATCCATCATCAGGCAAGGCATCTATAACAGGGTTAAACCCGGCTTCCACCAGCATCATCCTGGCATCATCGTAGCTTAAGCCTCTGCTCATCATATAAAACAAAACATTTTTATCCAGCTCGCCGCAACTGGCGGCATGCCCCGCTTCCACATCATCATCTGCGCATTTAAGAGCAGGTATGGCATCCGACCTTACGGTTTTGTCCAGCAATGTTACGCTCTCACTCTCATTGCCCTTTGCCCCTTTGGCACCATGCTTCATATCAAGGTCACCCCTGAATATCGAGTATGAATTATCCTTGAGTGCTCCCCTTATATCGATATCACTTGTTGTATGAGGTGCAAGATGATTTACCTTAAAGGAGAGGTCAAGCCTTCTATCTCCATCTAAAAGGAATGCGCCTTTGGCCCTGTTCTCACTGCCTTGTCCACGCATATACGTAGTATAGTTTACTGCACTGTTTCTACTGCCCATCTCGATTACTGACCAATTTATAACAGCATCGTCTTCTAATATGCCCAGTACGGAGTTAAAATTATACGAGCTGTCCGACAGCCTCTGCAGTACGGTGAGCTCAACCCTGGAGCCCTCCTTTGCCAAAACCCTGGTCACGCCGTCATGAAATGAATTTTTACTAGAAAGGGTGTCATAATCTATAACAATGCGCGCCGTAGTAAAAGGTTCGGCTATGATGACGTTCTGGTCCAATATGAGGTCCCCATCCGAAGGATAGCGAATAATTACGGGAGACTTGCCTTCCTTATCCTTCTTAGGCCTTATTACCACACCTGTATTAAAAAATGAATCGACCATGGATACAAACTTATCATCGACCCCAAAGGCCAGGCCGCTATCTATAATGTCCTTCACATCATCCTGCATGCCCGTATCCATAATATCCTTGACATCGGCATTACCGGGAGTAATGGAAAGCCTGCTGTATCCTTTATAATCCGGCAGTGTAAAGTCTTTCAAAGACAGCCTCTTCCACTTGGGCACATCCGATCCCTTATACCGCTTGTATCCTGACTCCCTGCCTTGTTTTATCCAGCCCGTGCTCTTGCTGCTCAACTTTTTTACCAAAGTTTCATCCATTAATTTAACCTCCTACCCTATACTGCCATCCATTTCTATATTTATAAGCCTGCTCATTTCCACTGCATACTCCAGCGGCAGCGAACCTGATATCGGCTCCACAAATCCTTTCACTATCAAGGCTTTAGCATCATCTTCAGAAAGTCCCCTGCTCATCAGGTAATATATCTTTTCCTCGCTGATCTTGCCTACCTTAGCCTCATAACCCATATCCACCTGGTCATTTTGTATCTCTATTATCGGCAATGTATCATTCCTGGATTTATCATCCAGCATAAGACCCTCGCACTGGACGGTGGTCTTAACTCCCGTCGCCTTGGGACCTACCTTGAGAAGCCCTCTGAAATTAGCTATGCCTCCATTTTTAGATATACTCTTGGACAGAACCTTAGAGGATGTGTCCGGCGCCAGATGCACCATCTTTGCGCCTGTATCCAGATGCTGACCGTGACCGGCAAACGTCACACTGGTGAAATCCGATGTAGCGCCTTTCCCTCTCAGTACCGACTCTGGATAGAGCATGGTCTTCTTGCTTCCAAAAGAGCCTGAAACCCATATCATGCTGCCTCCCTCATCCACAAGAGCCCTCTTGGTATTGAGGTTATAGGTGTTCCTGCTCCAGTTTTCTATGGTGGAATAACGGAGCTTGGCACCTTTCTTTACATAAAGCTCAACACAGCCAGCATGCAGATTGGATACCGCATACTGAGGTGCGGAGCATCCTTCGATATAATGAACATCCGCTCCTTCGTCCACTATGATTAGCGTATGCTCAAACTGCCCGCTTCCCGGCGCATTCATTCTAAAATAAGCCTGCAGTGGCGTATCCACCTTTACTCCCTTGGGCACATACACAAAACTACCGCCACTCCATATGGCACCATGCAGAGCAGCAAATTTGTGGTCCGTAGGAGGGACACACTTCATAAAATATTTTTTTATGACATCGGGGTATTTCTGAAGAGCCGTATCAAAGTCTTCAAATATTACACCCTGCTTTGACAATTTTTCCTTTATATTATGATATATAATCTCGGAATCGAACTGAGCACCCACTCCGGCAAGATACTCCTTCTCCGCTTCTGGAATGCCCAATCTGTCAAAAGTGTCCTTTATATCCTTGGGCACATCATCCCATGTCTTGGACTTTCTTGCATCGGGACTGATATAGGCAACGATATCGTCTATGTTCAGTCCGCTTAAATCTACGCCCCACTCAGGCATGGGTTTACTATTATATATCTCCAGAGACTTTAAGCGAAACTCCCTCATCCAGTCAGGCTCATGCTTTAGGTGGGATATTTCCTCCACAGTCTCCGGTGTAAGACCCTTGGCTGTCTTGTGTTTATACTTTACCTTCGCCTTCATGTTATATCTGGAAAAATCTATATCATTTATAACAGTCTTTGACATTCTCTCACTCTCCTATATAAGCTCCTCTTCCTTTATAGATTCGTAGCCCGTCTTCTCCAGCTCTTTGGCCAGGCCGCTGTCGCCGACCTTCACAATGCGTCCGTTCATAAGTACATGCACCACGTCGGGCTTCAAATAATCCAGCAGGCGGTTGTGATGGGTAATTATTAGTAAAGACATGTCCCTTGTCCTAACCTTGTTTATAGACTCTGCCACTATCCTCAATGCGTCTATATCAAGACCGGAATCTATCTCATCAAGCATCACAAGCTTAGGATTGAGTACGGCCATCTGCAGCACTTCAGCCTTCTTCTTCTCTCCGCCGGAAAATCCCACATTGAGGTACCTCTCTGCGTACTCTTCCTTCATCTCCAAAAGCTGCATCTTTTCCTTAAGCAGTTTTTTAAATGCCAGTATAGAATGATTTTTACCCGTCACTGTATTTAAAGAAGTCCGGAGGAAATTCTCCAGGGTTATGCCCTCTATCTCTTCGGGATATTGGAAAGACAGGAATATACCCTTCCGTGCCCTCTCATCTACCTTCATGCCGGCAATATCCTCGCCCTCAAACAGGATTTTGCCTCCATCCACACGGTAAATAGGACTGCCCATTATGCTATTGCAAAGGGTGCTCTTGCCCCCGCCATTAGGTCCCATTATAGCGTGGACCTCTCCATCTCCTATGGATAGGTTTATACCTTTGAGTATCTCCTTATCCTCTACACTTACCTTTAGATCTTTTATATCCAATAGTGCTTTGCCCATATGTTTCTCCTTTCAAATCTAATTCCAAGTGTTTTACTATGAATTCTATTTAATTTATATCATAATAATGAAATAAATACAAGTATCTCAAGATTATATTTTACCCAGAGTTACGACTTGAAATACAGCTAACAATTAACAAGCTTAACTCGGAATTGTTACTAGGAAAATATGATTATATGTGATATAATATTTGTACAATATACCGAAAGGAGGAAATAATATGGCTGATTATTTATCCAGAGGAGATTCACCATTCTCCACAGAAAAATGGGCCGACATCGATGATGCTGTTGTTAATGCCGCTAAATCGACACTTATCGGCAGGAAATTTATACCGCTTTACGGTCCTGTAGGACCCGGCACCTTTGTAGTAGCAAAAGACAAACTTGTTGAAGGTGAGGGTAATATAGTAGGAAGCAGCGGTAAAACATTCATTCCGCTAAATACACTTTATCGTGATTTTATTTATCCTTGGAGAGACATAGAATATTTTGAGGAAAATAACCTTCCTTTGGACCTCTCCAGAGTCTCGTACGCAGCACGGCTTCTATCTTTAGAGGAGGACAAGCTGCTGTTTTACGGTGACAGCGAAAGAGGTATCGAAGGTATACTTAATGCGGAAGGCCGGCAGGAATACACCACAGGTGACTGGGAAGAAGGAAGCGCCTATGATGACGTCACAAAGATACTCTCTCTCCTTAGAAGCAAGAATATGCTTGATCCATATGTGTTGGTGGTAAGCCCGGATATATATGCCGAGCTCAATAAAGTTTACAAGGATACACCATATTTGGACTCCGAAAGAATAGAGAAACTAGGTGTTAAAATATACAGCTCACCGGCGCTAAAGGAAAACGACGGATTTATGGTGTCCGTAAGCAAAGATCATATGGACCTGGCCATAGGTCAGGATATCATCACAACATTCCTTGAGACAACGGATATGAACCATTACTTCAGGATAATGGAAATACTTGGTCTCAGGGTAAAGAATGCCGAGAGCATCGTTACTCTTAAGTAAAAGGAGGAATAAATAAATGGCAGACGTAGGAAGCAGCTATAAAACAGAGGGATTGGAACAGTTTCTGATCTGGCTGAGGGAAGACATAGCGGGAGAGATTGATGCTATGGACGACTATCAGTATCATATAGACTCCATAGACATACCCGAGATGAAAGAGATATTATCCCACATAAGGGATGAGGAGAAAGAACATCTGGCGGAGCTTACCGATCTCCTGCGCAGGTATGACAATGTGCAAAACGTTAAATTCGAAGAGGATGACTTCGCAGGTGGAACAAAATCTGACGAGGCATCTGACGGATTCACAGTAGGACAAGCTTAAGTATAGTTAAATAAGACATGACAGCGCACCCTTGATATATCAGGGTGCGTTTTTTTATGACGGTAACTATATCAAAGTGCAGCAAGACCATTAGTTTGATATAATATATATAGATAAATTTGTACAACCGAGGTGACACAATTGACTCCGCTACTGATAAAAGGCCGGGCCGCAAGCGGCTTAACCACCTGTCTCATAGATAAACTAAAAGACCTCGCCGGAAGGTGCCCGCGTACAGACGGCATACTTTTCCTTACACTTAATAAACCCAATATGAACTATATAAAGGAAAATATAAACCTCCAGGCGGATACCGGCATAAACATAACAACCTTTCCCCGGTTTATAACCGATGAACTCGTACTTTTCTGGCCGCTGGTGATTCAAAGTTGCAAGGACATACCCGGGGGGCGGTCCACACCCGTACTGATAGACTCCCTTACCTCCCACGATATTATGAGACGCATAGTGGAAAAGCTTCAGCTAGGCGGCGCCTTTGCAGACGTAAAGTCAACATCGGACAGTATATCCCTTGAGATAATGCATAACTTATCCCGGGCGGTTTTCTCCCTCAGGGATTATCATGACATCTCAGGCGTGCTCTCCAAAGCAAACCCCAACAGGGATAAGTCGATATACGAGGACATGCAGAAGGCCCTCGATAAATACATAGATATCCTTAAGAAAAGTGGGTTTATAGACTACGGCCTGGCCATGCATCTCTATGGCAAATGCCTCCTGAATAATGATATTTACCGTAGGTATTTTAAAAATACATACAGGTACCTGTTTGCAGACAATCTGGAAGAGTCCGTTCCCGCGATGGTGCACTTCATCTCCATCTTCCTGGATGATTTCGACGAGGCCTGCCTGACCTTTTCCACAGATGGAGGATATACGACCGTCCTGGGAGCCTCGCCGGACTACGCCTTAAAACAGCTTGAAGGCAGATGTGAGGTTAAACAGATGGGAAATGCATATAACTGCCCTAATGATATAAAAGATCTGGCGGATACGCTGGAGAAGAACATATGCGGCGCTACCGATGCGTCCTGCTCCACTTTTGTCCGCCTTATAGAGTGTGAATACAAAAGCGACATGATGACTGCAGCCGTGGGCGAAGTGAGAAAGCTGGTATCATCCGGATTAAAACCGGGGGAGATATCTCTCATAGCCCCTTACCTGGATCCGGTCACAGAGGAGCTGCTACTATCCGGGCTTAAGTCGCAGGGCATTCCCGGCCTGGCCCTGACCAATACAGGCAGACTGATAGACCAGCCTTTCATAGGTATAGTCGTGACTCTAACCATGCTGGCGCACCCCTGGTGGGGCATACACCCTAGCCACAGCGAGCTGGCGGAGACATTCAGGGTTTGTTTTAATATGGACCCGGTCAGAGCATCCATACTGGCGGATGTTGCACAAAACAAAAAATCACTTTCCCACCTCAGCTGTCAGGACTTGATGCGTGTTGGATTCGCCACTAATGCGAAATATGAATCCCTGCTGGACTGGCTGGGCAGCTATACTCAGGAGATTCCCATAGACGAGTTTCTGGAAAAACTACTTTGGGATTATCTCATACCCCTTCCGGCGGCACAGGACAATATACTGGCCACCCGGCGGCTCATTGATATGGCCGCTAGCTATAAAAAGACAATGGAGATAATGCAGCCGGACAAAATGTATGATGCAGACTTTATTAAATCGGTAAAACGCGGAATAAAGGGAATGGAGATACTCGGCGAAAAGCCGAGAGATGCTGTGGTCATAGCAACACCCTATTCATATCTTATGAATCCCATCATTTCTGCAGCACAGATATGGCTGGACGTCTCCGACAAGGATTGGGAAGACAGCGGGGTAAGGTCTCTATCCAACCCATATCTTTTCCATCCGGGATACGGCGGTATATGGGACACCTGCCAAGAAGAGCAATGCTCCCGCAAGATGCTATGCTGCCGCGTGGTAAATCTCACGAAGCACTGCACCGGCAGTCTTACGGTGATAAACTGCCGGCTCACAGCCGGTTTTTCCGAGCAGAACGGCATGCTGGTAGACTACCTTAAAAATGCATGCAATATGACATAGTGGCACAATATATCAGGGGGATTTAATATGAAGCTACGAAAAGACATAAGTGACTTAATAGATTTATACAACGGAGGCTGCCTGGCCGTGCCGTCCGTTCCCGGAGCAGGCAAGACCACTCTTCTGACTCATTTAACCTTCCATATACTGAAGACACAGCCGAACTCGCGAATATTGATTGTTACGTACATGAACTCCGCGGTGGCCAACTTCAAGCAGAGGATAAACGATCTTCTTAAAGGTGGCGGAATACACTCATCAAATTACGATGTGATGACTCTGCATGCCCTGGCCTCATCCGTCATAGGCAGCAATCCTGCCGTGCTTGGCCTGGCCAAGGACTATGAGATACTGAGTGAAACGGATACCGCCGAAATACTCAAAGAATCTATTAAGGCCTGGCTCTCGACCAATACCGACCTTTTCTACTCTAAATTGTTCATAAAGGAGAGCACCCCTCCTTCCCGGGTTGAGAAAAATAAGGTCCGGTATCTAAAAGAATTTACCTCGGATGTAAGCAAGGCCATCTCCATGTTTAAGGGCGATAACATTACTCCTTCCGAGCTGCTCGCCTATACAGGCAGCCTGCCCGAAGATTCCTATCTCCGCTGGGCGGCAGATATATACGATATATATGAAGACAGGCTGAGGCTGCGCGGTGCAATAGACTTCGGTGATCTTCTCATGCTGGCTTACCGCTTGCTTACATCAGACCGTGAAATACTCTCACAGTTCCAGGATAAATGGGACTATGTTTTTGAGGATGAAGCGCAGGACTCTAATAAATTGCAAAACGAGATAATGAATCTTATATCAAACTACGGCAATCTCGTACGTGTAGGAGACCCCAACCAGGCCATCCTTTCCACATTCACCATAGCGGACCCTAAACAATTCACCGACTTCATCATGTACAATAAGACCAAAGAGATAAAGACATCAGGCAGAAGCTCGCTGGAAATAATCAGGCTGGCCAACCATCTTGTAGAAAGCAGCTTATCCATGGCGGAGCTCTCCCCTGTTAAAGGTGCATTGGAAAACCAAATGATAAAGCCCGCGGGATGTGAAAACCCCCAGAACCCCAAATACGGCGTAGGATACTATGAACCGGAAAACTTGGACAAAGAATATGAATATATCGCTGTCCTTACAAAAAAGTATTTAGAACTTCACCCTGATAAAACTTGTGCCATATTGCTCCGGACAAACAACCAGGTGAAAAACATGATGGAGGTACTACAAGACAGGGGGATTGAGTCCTTGGAGGTATCCAACTACTCCTCAATAAACACAGTAACCAAACAGATAAACTGCTGCCTTAAGTTTATAAACAGACCGGAGGTCTCCGACAACCTGATAGATGTCCTCAGGTATGTGCTGGCCCCAGAAATAAAATCTGTCCACACTATAAACCTATTTATGCACGACTGTCGCACGGAAGATTTGCTCTACCCCATGGACAAGGTGCCGTCTTTACCGGATGGCGTTACAAAACAAGAGGGGAATTATTTCTACGGTGCATTAACCAAGGCAAGGGAACTATTATCTGCGGGAAATATGAGGATAGACAAATTAATCATATATATACTGGACCTCATTAAGGCGGACGGCGATGACCGGGCCATAGGCGAAGCTATAGCCGAGGAGGCCCGCAGGAGGTTATATGACCCCGGCTGGAAGATTGAGAATGTTATAGATGAGCTCAGCTCTTCGCAAAACAGGTACAGCGACCTGGTTAACATATTTTATCAGAGGAAGGGCTTTACGGCCCGGCCAGGCCAGGCCATGGTACTCACCTATCACAAAGCCAAGGGCCTGGAATGGGATAATGTCTTTATGGGGTGCGTAGAGGCCGCGGACTTTCCCCTGCTCCTCTCCCACAGCTTCATGGGTGAAACATGGTACCTTAAGGATGAATGGCGTAATCCCTCTGCACTCATAGAAGCGGAATATAAAAACCTGACAGGCAAAAAGTTAGATCCGGACTTCAAGAAGCAGGCCAAGCTCAATATAATAGCGGAAAATCTGCGCCTGCTGTATGTGGGCATCACACGGGCAAAACAAACCCTGATAATAACCGGCCACAAAAACGGCTTCTACGACCGGCCATTGGATAACCGTATCTTCGAAAAGATTTTCGGTGACTTTATAAATAAGGAGAGATCCTCATGGATGATATAAAAGAAATGTACTTCAGCCAGACAGCGCTTCGGACTTACCTCAGCTGTCCATACAGATTTAAAAAAAGATATATAGACGGACTTTATTGGAGATATGAATCAGACTCAATACAACTGGGTAGTGAGTTCCACCTGGATATGAAGAGGCACTTTCTCGGCCTCCCTCTTTCAGGCAAAAACAGCAATCTCGTGTCGGCTGCCACGATGTTTCTGCCCATGGAGGCCGGTAAAAAATACCTGCCCGAGTACACCCTCAGATATAACGATAACTCGGTAAAAATCACTGTAAGATATGATCTGCTTGTCATAGGAGATACAATTGAGATATATGACTGGAAGGTGGGAAAATCCAAGCTCAATGCATCCAAACTCGCAACCGACATCCAGACGCAGCTCTATCTCTATACTATGGCATCGGCTGGTCAAATAATAAAAAAGGATATGGAACCGGCAGATATATCCATCACCTACTTCAATCCCTTCCATCCTTCCTCTCCCGTCCATATAAACTACGACTCATACAAATTAGATAAGAATCGCATCTATATATCCGGCCTGGTTAGCCGCATACTTAAGGACAGCGAATACGCACTCACCACAGACAAACGGAAGTGTATTCACTGTGAATACAACAGGTTATGTAACGGCAAGTCCGTATCCGCCCGCAGCATCAATGGCCAGGACAGCGATCTAAGCTGGGATGACATTGAAGAAATAAGCTTTTAACCATATAAACGCTTTCATTTTTATAAACTCTCCTGTTCGGCAGTAACAATCTTATCCTGTATAACCTTTTCACCACTTGTAAACTTTTTCGGCCATCTTATTATAATAAATAAAGTAGCAAAGAAGAACATCAAATAACAATACCACACATAAGGTGAAATAGATATGGGCGGAATCCCTGCGATACTGCCCGCTATAAGCAGCTGGCTGGCATAAGGAAGAGTACCATTAAACACACATGAGTAAATATCCACAATGCTGGCCACCCTTCGCCGGTCAATGCCCAGGTCATCTGCAATCTTGCATGAAATAGGTGTCGTAGTGATAATGGATATGGTGTTGTTTGCCGTGGCAATATCCACCAAGCTGGCAAGAGCAGCAATACTCAGCTCACCGCCACGCGCCGTCTTTGCTTTCTTAGTCAGTTTAGCCAACAGATAATCAATTCCCCCAAAGTACTTCATGAGTGCGACCATCCCGCCGACAAGAACAGCAACAAGAGCAATATCTTCCATGCTAATCATGCCTTCATGCATGATTTTCAAAGCAGAAAAGAAAGTAAAGTCATGATGTGCTATCCCGATAAACGTACCGCTTAAAATTCCCAAAACCATTATAGGCAGTACATTCATACCCGTAAAAGACAAGACAATGATAACTAAATAAGGAATGAGATTAACAAGATTAAAACCTTGAGCCAGTGACTGGCTTGCAACATTTATCGGTTGAAAAGCTAATAAAATAACGGTTGCTATGCAAGCAGGCATTACCATAGGAAGATTTGCCCTGAATTTGTCTCTGTTCTCTATACCCGCCAATTTTGTCGCAGCTATGGTCGTGTCGGAAATAAAAGAAAGCTCGTCGCCAAACATAGCTCCACCCACAACAATTCCACAGACCAGCGCTAGATTGCTGTTGGTTTTAGCAGCCATATCCATTCCGATGGGAATTAAGGCTGCAATGGTCCCCATCGAGGTTCCCATGGCAAAGCTGATGATGCAGGATATAATGAACAAACCTGGCAGAACAAACCGCGCAGGTAATATAGTAAGCCCCAGATTTACAAAGGTATCTACGGCATGCATCTTACTTGTTATACCAAAAAAAGCACCCGCCAGCAGGAAAATGAGCACCATGAGGATAAGTGTGTCATCACCGCCGCCCTTACAAAAAATCGTTACCCTTTCCTCAAAGTCAGTGTGCTCACCCTCTCTGTCCGGTAAGAAAAACGCTATTATACAGGCTATGGTTATCCCTATCATTAAAGGCATATTATCAAAGCTACCAGAGATAAAACCCGATAGTAGATAGAGCACCAGGAAAACAACTAACGGTAATAACCCCCAAATGCTCCCTTCATTATGCTTTTCATTCTTCACCTAAAACCATCTCCTTAAAATTATAGTATATGTATACTTTTCTCTCCTTTCCCAACCCAATGAAAAGGTAAAATTTACGACAACATTTACCAAAATACAATAGCAGAAAACGCTTGTCAAACCCTCCCCAGGCTACTTACCTCACGCTCCCTCAATAATAATCATAAAAGCGGCTGATTATCCTCTATTTTAAACATAGTTAAAGTTCAGCAAAACTCAATACTTTCTATTTTGCCTTATTTTACGCTTTACTATAATCGGTGAATAGTGACATCCTTGAATCGTTTATTTACGACAATAAATGAAAAATTATATTAAATTTCGTGTCATGCTATAAACTTCCACCCTTTATTTCCGATATATATAAACGTAAGAAGGAAACAGCACAAGAAGGCTGTTTACCAATATGGCATGGATGCCAAATATAATATTTCAAGGAGGAAGTAGAATGATAATAAACCACAATATAGCTGCCTTAAACACATACAGACAGTTATCAGTAAACAACTCAACAACACAGAAGTCGTTAGAAAAGCTTTCATCCGGTTTAAGGATAAACCGCGCAGGCGATGACGCCGCAGGCTTAGCTATATCCGAGAAAATGAGAGGACAGGTAAGAGGCCTGGACCAGGCCACAAGGAATGCGCAGGACGGCATATCTCTGATACAAACCGCCGAGGGCGCGTTAAATGAGACGCACAGTATACTGCAGAGGATGAGGGAGCTGGTAGACCAGGCAGCCACTGAAACAAACGGCACTGATGACAGAGCCAATATACAGAAGGAAATTGATCAATTAAGTAAAGAAATCGACAGAATTTCTACAGACACTGAATTCAACAAAAAAACTTTGTTAGATGGAAGTTTCTCCGATAAAGAATTAAACTTCCAAATAGGCGCTAATGCTAAGCAGTTTATAGGCCTGAACATTGGCAATATGGACGCAACATCACTCAGTGTAGACGGTATAAAAGTCACTGATACCATTGAAGAAGTAGACGATACGGATCCTGATAATCCAGTTACGACAGAAGTTGATATTACCTCAGATGAAATATCAGAACAACTTGATACAATCGATGCTGCAATCAATAAAGTATCCGAGCAAAGGGCAAACCTAGGTGCTGTACAAAACAGGTTGGAGCACACCATAAACAACCTGGGTACATCATCCGAAAACCTCACGGCTGCAGAGTCACGTATAAGGGATGTGGACATGGCTAAAGAGATGATGACATTCACGAAGAACAACATACTCCAGCAGGCAGCCACGGCCATGCTGGCACAGGCCAATGCACAGCCTCAGACAGTGCTTCAGCTTTTAAGATAGTTCTTATAGCAAATACAGAATATAAAAAGGAGGGGCAAGCCCTCCTTTTTTATTGCATCATTTCAGTAAAATCAAAAATATATCTCTTAGATAGTTTACGAATTGCTGCCTTATCGCATTCCCAGTAGCGGTCATACACACCGCATGCTGTCATTCCGGCTGCAACAATGGCTTTTATACTAAACAAAGCATCATCAAAGGCAATACAGTCTTCGGGAGCCACACCGAGTTTTTGCGCAGCCAGCAGATAAAATTCAGCACAATCCTTGTTACATCTCACATCCTCAGTTGATAAAAATGATTCAAACAAATCGTATACCTCATTATTTTTAAGTGCTGGTTCGTATAGCACCCGCGGAAGGGCGGTCGCTATGCCCAGCTTTACCCCCTGCTTCTTCAAAAACAACAGGTATTCCCTGGCATGCGGCTTTAAAGATATATGATGGGCATATTCACATGCGGCCATGTCATACCATTCCGCAGTCAGTTCATCCGCTGTATGCTTAAGGCCAAACCGTTTAATTGTATAAACAGCCGCCTCTGCAAAATCCATATCGCTTATTCTCTGTATATAATCATCGGGCACAGGTAGCCTATGCTTTACAAGAAAATTAATATCGATCCTGTCCCACACGTCATTGGAATCGGCTAGAGTACCATCTATGTCAAAAATTGCAGCTTTAAAATCCATTATGCTTGTCGGTACTTCTTCCATGCCGCAGCCAGTTCACCAGCCGCCTGTCCCGGGTCATCCGCTCCCGCCACGGCAGACACGACAAAAAACCCATCGGCTCCGGTAGCGGCAAGCTGTGGGATATCGGCCAGCTTAACCCCTCCTCCGACCACAACGGGTATCGGACTTATCTTGGCGAGTTTCGTAAGATCGTTAAAGCTCCTGGTGATCACCTTGCCGTCCATGTCCAGACCGCAATCCGGCTTGGTAGAGGTTTCATGCAGCGGACCGGCGCCAAAATAGTCAATCTGGCTGACATCCGCCGTCTTAATATAATCAAATAATTCATGGGCCCGGGCAGACAGGCCTATAATAGAATCATCACCTAAGTATTCCCGGCAGACATCCACCGGAATATCCGACTGCCCGACATGGATGCCATCAACCTTTATCCCCTGCTTACGCGCCGCCAGCACCACATCGAGACGGTCATCCACAAGCAGGGCCACCTCATCCGATTTACCTGCCTGTGCAATCACATCGGCGGCGGCGCGGGTCAGCTCAATGAGCTCGCGGGCGGATGCGACCTTGGAACGAATCTGTACACATGAAAAGCCAGCGTCAATCACATCTTTTATAATAGGCAGGACCGTCCGTCCCTTTGTGTTCTCCGGACCAACCACAAAATATGCCGAGATATCAAAATTCTCCCTTATACTCATTTTTCCTCCTTCAAAATACCATTGACCTTATCAACCTTGGTGGTCATTGTATTATTAAAACCGGGACGTATATCGGCCTTGAGGACAACCTCCGTACGTATGCCCTTCTCTGCTAGGACAGCAGTTGCATCCTTCACAACCTTCATCACGTCATCCCACTCTCCCTCAATCTCTGTAAACATGGAATTGGTGCGGTTGGGCAAACCCGACTTCCTAATGACATTTACCACCTCGGCCACCTGCGGTGCCATTTCGTCCCCTACACCACAGGGAGCTATAGCCACAGCAATTAATGTATTCATTCTTTATACCTCCTCAATTTTAAATGGATTACCGGCGATATCTTCTCCACCGGCTTTATACAGCTCATCAAGAAACGCAGTTTGAAAACTTCCGGGGCCGTCCGACTTACTTTCCGCACGGCTGCCCGCCAGATTATAAACAGCGGTGGCTGTAAGTGCCGCTATAAAAGGAGAGGCGGCAGCCGCATAGACGGCATTGACCCCGCCCAGGGAACATCCGGAGCCTGTAATTCTCTTCATGAAATAGGAACCTCCCTCGGATAGCGCCGCAGTATGACCGTCCGTGACGAAATCCGCCTTGCCGGACACGGCCACCGCCCCGCCTGTCCACCCGGCCAGAGCTACAGCTGCGTCCTTCGCACTGGTTACAGAATCCATAGAATCCACCCCGCGGACATTGGACTCGCTGCTTCCCCCGGCCAGGCCCCAAAGACCGGCCAATGCGATAATCTCCGATGCATTACCCCGTATGATGCTGGGTTTATATTCTTTCAGCTGCTCTAACAATTTACTCCTAAGTGCACCTATACCCACCGCCACCGGGTCCAATACCCACGGCCTGCCTATTTCATGCAGAACCTTGGCAACGTGAGGCAGTGTCTGCTCATAAACCGGCAGTAGTGTCCCCACATTTATGTACATGGCACCTGCAGTTTTAGCTAACACCTCGCCTTCATCAGGCAAATAGACCATGGCGGCAGATCCACCGACGGCAAGCTGTGCATTGGCCACGAGATTAATGGTAACCGTGTTCGTTATTGAGCCCACCATGGGATTTGTCTCTCTTACCGTCCGGACCGCCCCCATCATCTGCTCTTGAATTTCTTCTTTTCCCATCATTCATTCTCCTCCTTTTTTGTCAGTAACCCGGCTCACTTTGCAATCTGTAAATATTCAGCGAAGACGCTATTCTTTCTATAAACAACAAAAAATGCTTACTGATATCAGCAAGCATCTGCATACTTCGTTATTTGCTTCCCTACGCCAGTATTAACTAACAGGTTCAAAGGGTCAGGTTTTACCTTCTCAACTCATAAGGGCCGCAGCCCAAGGGAGTTCCCCCACAATAAATATTTTATTTATTTTATGGTAGCACTCATTGGCGTATGTGTCAAATATATATCACTGGCTGCTCCATAACGAACGCCCCTGTCGGGGCGTGTGTATCATTGTTTGGATGGCAGCACTCATTGGCATATGTATCAAATATATATCACTGACTGCTCCATAACGAACGCCCCTGTCGGGGCGTGTGTATCATTGTTTGGATGGCAGCACTCATTGGCATATGTATCAAACATGAATATCCTTATAGTTTATTAGCATGCCCTGCCGGACGCGTACATCACTATATCATATTCACTTTATCATTTTTGAGGCTACTTAGGGTTTATAATAAATCGTACAACAGTTTCGCTTAGCTTGGTTACCTACACCTGCATATTTCTGCTAAAAGTGTTAAATATACATATTCGGTAATATGTATTGCCCCCTTCCGGGGGCGAATATATATTATTTAGATTACACGAGCCTTGTCGTTGCCCTCACGTACAGCATCGGCAATCTGTGCCGGTTTACTGACATCGCCCACACGGGTAACGTGCGGAAAAACCGTTTCAAACTCCTCGGCCAGGCCACTGTCTGGGCGGACGCCCATGGCCAGCACAACCGTATCAGCCTTTAATTCCTTAGTTTCATCGGAAGATACGTCGTTCAAGAGAATGCAGTCTTTCTTGACCTCCGCCAGCTTTTGGCTGGTCATAATCCTGACTCCGGCTGATTTTAATGCATTCAGCAGCATCATTTTCACGGTTATATACAGCGTATCCCCTACATCCTTTTTCATTTCCACTATTGTGACCTTGTTATCTTCAGAGAGAACCTCGGCAGTTTCCAGACCGGTCACACCGCCGCCGATAACCGCAATCTTCTTTCCGGAAAGCTTAACATCACCGGCGAGAACCTGCTCCGCCGTACAAACATGAGAAGAATCAATTCCGGGAATAGCCGGGACGATAGGTAATCCTCCTACGGCGAGTATTACTCCGTAAGGATCTAAAGCCTTAACCTTGTCCACTGTAGCTTCGGTGTCAAGCACAATCTTGACGCCGGCACGCTTAAGTTCACCCTCCATGGTCTTTATAAGTTCGGCAATCATTTCCTTGCGTGGCGGCTTTGCCGCCAGCTGCATGGTTCCGCCCAAAGCGACGCTCTTTTCATAGAGTGTAACAATATAGCCTCTCTTTGCACATATAATGGCAGCCTGCATTCCTCCCGGACCACCGCCAATAACGGCTATAGTCCTACCGGCTCCATCTCTCGCGAGATTGTCGTCATTTAAGATGTACTCCCGTCCCAAATACGGGTTAACAGTACACTCTATAGGGCGCTGAAGTCCAAGGGTACGGAAACAATACATGCATCCCAGACATTTACGGATCTCATCTTCTTTTCCCTCTTTTGCCTTGTTGCCCCACTGTGGATCGCTAAGCTGTCCCCGCCCGATAGCTACAAAATCACTTATTCCCTCCTCCAGGTATTTCTCCGCGGTGGATGGGTATTTGATGTTGTTTACCGCTATGACCGGAATAGAAACATTTCGTTTAATCTCAGCAGCCAGATGCTTCTTCCAGCCCTCAGGGAAACCCTGTGGCTCAATGATTGCATATCCAGATTCATAGACACCGGCGCTAACATTAATGGATGATACGCCCAGCTTCTCCAAAGCCTTGGCAATCTTAACGCTGTCTTCCAGCTTCAAACCGCCATCGACATATTCGTCACAGCTGAGACGTACAGACATAGGGAATTTCGGCCCGCATTTCTTTCGGATACCCGTTACGATTTCAGCCAAGAACGTAAGCCGCCCTTCAAAACTGCCGCCATATTTATCGGTACGTTTATTGCTATATGGGCTCAAGAATTCATCAATGAGATACCCATGAGCGCCATGAAGTTCTACACCGTCCATTCCTGCAAGCTTGGCATACGAAGCCGCTCGGACAAACCTTCTGACCAGTTTACCACATTCTTCGGTGGTAAGCTCACGGGGGGTCTCACCTATGGCCTTACATGGAATAGCGCTGGGAGCTACCGGCTGAATGCCACCTAGCTGATAACTCGATATCTCTCTACCGGGATGATGAAGCTGGAGAAAAATCTTCGTATCATACTTATGAACGGCATCGGCCAGCCTTTCCAGTCCACGGATGTACTTGGGAGAAGTAGCGGAGAGCTGATGGAGCATACCTGCCCCCGCGCCCTCGTCAACCCTGCAGATCTCGGTTATAATAAGGCCGCATCCGCCCTTGGCACGTTCTTCATAAAAATCTATGATTTCATCTGAAGCCTCACCGTCAAAGGCAGCCATGTTGGTACCCATAGGCGGCATAACAATCCGGTTGCGTAGCTCAAGAGAACCTATTTTCCCTTTGGTAAACAGTAATTTATTGCTCATGATACTTTTGCTCCTCTCTACTATTTCAACAGATCCTGTACTTTATCCGGGTCAATGAGAATGTTGCGCCATTCACCTACGACCTGGCCACGCGGATCCTGTGTATAGGTCATGAGAGCAGGCTTCTGGCCTGGTTTAAGATCCATCTTTCCCAGAGCATACGGCGGAAGGCCCAGTTCTGATAACCTATAAAAACGGTTAGGGTTGAGAACACTGCCCTTTTCTTCAGGAGTCTTTAGGGCTAGCCATGTCTGATAGTGCTTATGGCCCATGCGCTTCGTGATACGGCCCTCTCTGGTGTGATGTCCAAGATACCAGTCTTCACCTTCCTCCGTAGTAAACTTAGGTGCATAGTTAAACATATAAACATCCATTATGACATCGTCTGCATCATCATCCATCATTTTGCCATGGGTATAACGGCCGGGATAGTTGATGTATTTGTACTGCTGAACAGGAATGTCCTTGAGAAGATCATACTGCGGCTCCTCATCCAAAAGAACACATTCCAGCTCGCGGAAACCAGGATGGCCTTCTGTACCGCTTGCCCACAGCTCAGGATTCCTAATGGTACCGTTCAGACATGATTCCATATCTTCAAAAACTAGTTCGGTTAAACGGGTAAACCGGTCGTATGGATCAAAAGTCCACATTTTGATTGGTGGTAAAGCCTCCCACGAATTGTAGCGGACAACTCCGGGAAGAGCTTTCACCTTGGGAACATGCTCCTCCATATACCAGCGGTCTCCCTCTTCTTTTGATATGCCCTCAGGGTAGTTGAACATGTGTACAAAGCGGACAACACCTCTGCCGGCTTTAAATGAAAACTTCATGACATTTCCTCCTCATGCAATAAATTACGGCTTAAGGTAAAAACTCCGTCTCCTCACCGTTGTATTATTATAAAGCAATTTGCGTGCCAAGTCGTAATACCTGAAAAACAAGGGCTATACAGGCATACATCCATTAAATAAACACAAACTCTTATACAATATTGTATAAAGTTGTACAAACACTGTCTACCATTAAACACAGCTTATGGTATCTATAGGCAGGAGCTCCGGGCAAAATTCTCCCACAGCCGCCTTTACAGCTTCTTTAAACTCCTCATTCTTACTGACCCGGCCTACTTTAAGCAGAATTCTGTAGTTATCGGCATTATATCCGTCCAGGTTTGCTGCAGTCAGTGCAAAACTTGCCGCATCCTCCGCCATATTGCCCTCTATGCAGTATTCGGCAAGGCTCCTGTAAACCCCGCTTTCCTTGCTGTTAAGTCGGGCTGCTTCTATAAATGCATTGACATATGCCTCACCAAAACCATTCTCCTTGAAGATATTCCCCAGCCTCTCATAATCCCGGCAATAAAACTCCGGCTGATACATGGCAACAACCCGGTTAAAAATCCCCAGCCCTCCATATCTGCAAAGCTCGTTTAATATCGAAAAAAGGTCATTCCTTATTCTTTTGATATCCTTATACGGCCTGCAGTCCACTATCGATTGCAAAACAAGCCGGGCAGGTGATAGATTCATTCTGCCGATAATCTCTTGCACGCGGACGGTATCACCCATAAGAAAACAGCATAATACTTCATGCCGGAGCGCATCCTGCTCATTGCTTTTATCATCTACCAAGTCAAATAGTTCTATTGCTTTACCGTAGTTCTTCCTTTCCATCTCTATAAGGCCGCTGAGCATATTGAGTCCGGGAAGGTCGTACTCAATACTGTCTAAATATTTCTCCGCCATATCCGGCATGCCGCAGTCTATATATAGTTTACACATTATGAGATTATTGTTGGGCAGGGTATAATCCACATATTCCTTGAAGAATCGTTCAACTTCATCCGGTTTTTCATTCTTCACCAAAATATTCATAAGTTTGATAAAAGCATCGCCAAAATCCCTGTTGGACTTGATGGCCTCGATGTATCCCTGCACGGCACCCTCGAGATCTCCCAGCTTTTCGCTGCACAAAGCGCCATAAAACTGCGCCCTGTAACTGCCCGTACCGCCCATACCGACATATATGTCTTCACTGTGCTCGCCCATTTGAGTGCACCTTGCAAAGGTCTCAGCCGCCTTTTCATACCTATGTTCACAAAAATAGAGTTTACCTTCCAGGTATACAAAATCAGGCATGTCCTTATATAGCTTCTGCGCACCCTTTATGTATTTATAGGCCTCGTCATATCTCTTTAATTCCATATAACAATCCGCCATGTATCTAAGTATTCTTGTAGAATAATTGATATCCACCGCCACGTGCTTTGACGCCATCTTGAATATCTTTAAGGCCTTCTTGTATTCACCTCCGTTATAAAGCTCCACCGCCATATTTACCTGCTGAAACACGTTATTGGGATGGGACTCAAGATATTTGGCCAGCAGTTTCCTGTTTCTCTGCGTTTTATTTTTCTCGAGTCTTATTTCATTTAAATATCCATAATGAAGCACCCTGATATCGGTAACCTCCGTATGCAGGCTGTTACCCGTATTAATGTCCACCACCTGCTCATGGATAGGGCACTTATACCTGAATGATTTTTTATTTCTATATAGGCGTGTGCTGAAATGGGTCTCTGTAACGACATTAAGCGTACTCCCTGCAAAATTAATCATTTTTAATAGATATGCATCGCTTTTACCACTGTCTATTGCCTCTTTTATCTTGACCGCATCATCCTTCGCTATCTCTTCATCTGCATCCAGAAACAAGATCCAATCAGATTTAGCATTATCCAGCGCCACATTTCTTGCCTTGCTAAAATCATCCTGCCATTTTGTCTCGATGATCCGCGCTCCGCATTCTTTGGCAAACTCCATAGTCCTGTCTTTAGAGCCGGTGTCAACGACAAGCACCTCATCTGCAATATCTTTTACACTGTTTATACAACGCTTTATATTTTTCTCTTCATCCTTAGTAATTAGGCAGAGTGAGAGACTTATTCCCATATTTATTCCCCCTGTAATCGGCCTTCTTATTATCAAAGATAGTCCATATATAACTTATCGGCAATCTTGCAGGATTTTTTATTTCTATATAGAAATATATACTTTGGTGATATAACATGAAAATAATCAATGTTAATACTCATGTAAGAAATGAATTTGTAGATATTACCCGGGAAATAGAAAAAATTGTCACATCATCAGGTTTAAGTGAGGGTGCTTGCTTAGTATATGTACCCCATACCACGGCGGGCGTTATGATTAATGAGAATGCAGACCCTGATGTGATGCATGACATAGATGATTTTCTGAGGAGAATGGTGCCGAAAAGCTCGAATTTCGCGCACATGGAGGGTAATTCGGATGCACATATAAAATCAGGCCTTGCCGGCCCATCCATATTGGTGCCGATAAGTAAGAGCAGCCTGGCCCTTGGCAGGTGGCAGGGGATATATTTTGCCGAGTTTGACGGTCCGAGGCACAGGAACGTTTACATAACCATGCTGAGGGGTGCAGTCAATGACTGATGCAGCTGCTAGCATACCCTATGAGGTTCTGCAGGCCTGCGGTTTTAATGAGCTGGCTGCTTATATTTTGTACAAACGCGGGTTTAAAGACGGTGAGGTTATAAGGGAGTTTCTCAATCCCAACGAATACCGGCCGACAGACCCCTTCGAATTTGAAGACATGAATTTAGTCATCAAAAGGATTCACAATGCGATAGCTGGAAAAGAAAGAATCCTTGTATACGGTGATTATGATGTGGATGGAATAACATCGGCTGCCATACTTTGCTTGACATTAAAATCCATGGGAGCGGATGTGACATACCATCTTCCGGACAGATTTTCCGAAGGATACGGGATGAGCATGGATGTCATCGGCAATATGCCACATCAGGGCATAAAGCTCATATTAACCTGTGACTGCGGCATCAGCAACCTTAAGGAGATAGAGTATGCAAATTCCCTAGGGATTGAGACCATAGTGACCGACCACCATACCCCGCCCGACGTCCTGCCTCCCGCCCTGTATATTTTAAACCCCAAATTTTTCCCCGAGGATCATCCCGCGAGGAACATAGCAGGCGTAGGGATGGCTTATTTCCTATCCAAAGCCCTTATCGGTGATGCGGCCGATGATTTTCTGGACCTGGCAGTTTTGGGGACCATTGCGGACTCTGTTCCTTTAAACCGCGAAAACCGTTATATACTGCAGAAGGGATGGGACGGCCTTATCTCCGGCAGGCGGCCTGGCCTGGCCGCACTATTTAATATAGCACATCTCAAGGAAAACATCACGGAGGAGGACATAGCCTTCCAGATAGTACCCCGGCTGAATTCCGCGGGTAGGATGAACACGGCCGTGCTCTCATTAAAGCTGCTCACCGAGGACAACCCACGTTTATGTTTAGGCCTGGCTAAAACACTGAACAAACTGAACTCCAACAGAAAAAAGATTCAAAAGCAGATATTAGAAGAAGCAGAGGAAAAAATAGAAAAAGAAAAACTATATGAAAACGGCATAATCGGGCTGTATAGTCCACAATGGCATCAAGGTATTATAGGCATTGCAGCCGGCAGGATAACGGAACATTACGGGTTGCCTTGCCTACTCATGGCAAAAAGCAAAGACGGCCGAATTATAGGTTCTGCCCGTTCTATAGAGGGCGTGTCCATATATGATATACTATCAGGCTGTTCGGACTGCCTTGCAGGTTTCGGCGGGCATGCCATGGCTGCCGGTTTTTCACTGGAGGAGGAACAGCTGGACAGTTTCCTGCAAAAACTCTTAACATTCGGCAAAGATGTACAGCGGACGGCAACAGGAGCATCGGTAGAACCCGAACTGGAACTTTTACCAGAACAGATAAACCGGGATACCTACCACACGGTAAGAGGCCTGGCCCCTTTTGGCGAGGACTTCCCTGCTCCAGTCTTCATGACCCGATGCATGGAGGTTATAGAAGATCAGTACCGGGGATTTCACCGCATGATAATAGGACTGGACGGAAGGAGGCTTCATGCCTTATGGTGGGACGGGCCAAAAAAGGAAATCACGCCCGGCTACTATGATGTAACATACGCCATCAACATGGATAAATACAGGGATGTGATCTCCATTACCATTGCAGATATGGCCAAGGTAATGTCCCCGGCCAGGCCGATGCCTGTCCCTGTGGTCACGGACTTAAGGGACAAAAATATTGACGAGATAGCAAAACAGGACGGCTGCATTTATTATGAAGGCCTGGCCGATTTTGGCCTGCAAGTATTCACCCGGGACACACTCCCCCAGTGTGACAGGCTTATCATGCTGTCCACCCCTCCTTCACCCGGCGTGCTTCGGGATGTAGTGTTCATAGCAAACCCAAAAGAGGTTCTCCTGTACTTTGCCGCACAAAACCCGCCAAATCCCGATATGTTAAAAAATCTAATGGGAATTATAAAGTATGCGCAGGCAAATGATAAGACCACGGATATCCGCTTCCTTGCCTCCCAGCTGGGAATCACGGAGATGGCAACCCTGCAGAGCCTCAAATATCTCGAGTCAACCGGCCTTGTGGAACTGGAGGAAATAAACCGCCAAACATACTATGTAGTCATAAAGGGAGACCGAAAGAGAGAAGATCTTCAGCTTAAAAACAGACTTACATCCTTATTTAATGAAATTAACAGCTTTAAATCATGGCTAAGGGCAGCCGATACAGAACAAATAAAAGACCTGCTCAAATAAGCAGATCTTTTATCCACACAATTCACATAAACCGGCGCGTATCTTTATCTATCAGCAAGCCCGTTTTTGTAAAGATCGTAAAAGTGATGGGTAGGTCCGCAGCCCTTTCCTATAGGAAGTGAATGCCGGATAGCTGTGGTAACATAGTCTTTAGCCTTATCTACCGCATCATTTAAATCCATCCCCTGGGCCAGATTGGAAGCAATAGCCGAGGAATATGTGCAGCCTGTCCCATGTGTGTTCTTTGTGTTAATACGCTGCGCAGTGAAATGAGTACATTTATCCCCGTCAAATAACACGTCAACAGCCTCCCCTACCGCATGTCCGCCTTTAACCAACACATTTTTCGCCCCTAACTCCGCGATTTTTTTCGCAGCGTTCTCCATATCCGAAGTAGAAAAAATCCTCATTCCGGCTATCTTCTCCGCCTCGGGTATATTAGGAGTCAGGACATCGGCCAGCGGCAATACCTCCTTAATTAAAGTTTCCATAGAGTCCGGCTGCATGAGTGGGCATCCGTTTTTCGCCACCATTACCGGATCAATAACAACATTCCCAGGTTTATATTCCTTAAGCTTGCTTGCCACGGCCTCCATACTGACAGACTGCGACAGCATGCCAACTTTTACCGCATCTGTGCCAATATCTTCAAACACAGCGTCGATCTGCTTTTTAATCATATCAGGAGTGACATCCTGTATATCAATAACCCGTGACGTGTTCTCAGCTACTACAGAGACAATCACGCTCATGCCAAAAACACCATGTGCTGCAAAGGTCTTCAGATCGGCCTGTACTCCCGCCCCACCGCTGCAATCAGATCCCGCAATTGATAAAACTCTTTTCATTATAAATTTCCTCCTTTAAGTCATTAATAAGTAATCGTACCATGCTGTCTGTAAGACATATCCCAAAAACCCAGCTCCAGACGGCTAGCTTTTTCAAAAATCTCTGCCAATTCTTCTCTTTCGCAATCACACAAACCGGAACATTTTTCTTCTGCAAAACCACTCCATATCTTGCAATTCTCCAAATAGTCTTCATTCGCATAGTCCTCAATAAGATCACAATACCACGATTTTTTTGTTTGAGGATCAGAAGCTACACTTCGGAATATATAGCAATAACTCAGCATACATGGAAGTACCGCCATCAACATTTCGCAAGTATTACCCTTCTCTGCAATATCCAGCATATAAACAATGTAGTTTTTATTCTCAGGAAGAGGAGCAATACTCTCTATATCATCATCTGTTAATCCAAACTGCTTTAAATAATTTAATCGGACGGCAGATTCTTTATCTGTCACAAAACAAAGTGCTGAATAAAACATTTGAATATCCTTTAATGTCGTAGAATGATATATAGCCTTACCGTAAATACGAGCATAGTGTTTTAAGTAAATGCTGTCCTGAATAATGTACTGCTCAAACTTCTCCATAGGCAAAGTTCCTTTTTGAAGTTCCCTTACAAACGAAGTTTCCTTGCAGTCATCCCAAATAGGCAAGGCACGGCTGTAGGTCTCTTTCATAAAAGACATATGGTTTCCTCCTAAACTCTTTCTTTCAATTGCAAGGGGCGTATAACAACAAAAAGGACGCTGTCACTTTGGGCAGCGTCCTAATCAAATACCGCATTGTATTTTTTGCTTCCCTCCGCCAGTATTAACTAACAGGTTCAATGGGTCAGGTTTTACCTTCTCAACTCAATGAGTTCCCCCGCAAGAAATTATTTAACTAATATAAATTTATCATTTGATGCAGTTTATGTCAACTAATAAATACAGCTGCTTTTAGTTCCCTGCTTCAGCTTTAACCTTATGTTCCGGCATATCATGTTCAAAATTCCAAGGATCTCTTCTAATAAACCCATCAGTATAAGGTACAAAAATCGAAACAATCACAAGCAGGCCCAGCAGCATCTGATACCACAATAACGGCATAACCTGAAATGGGCTGACAGCACCGTTTGTCAATCCAATAGCAATGAGCATTTGTGCGCCATAGGGTATAATACCCTGCATCACGCAAGAAAACGAATCTAATAATGAAGCTGATCTCCTAGGATCCACCTTATACTTATTACTAAGCCCTTTAGCAATCGGCCCGTTAATAATAATAGCTATCGTGTTATTTGCTGTAGCCGCATCAGTCAAACTTACTAATGCAGCTATCCCTACTTCTGCTGATTTTCTGCTCTTAATCATGCCACTTACTTTATACAATAGCCAACGAATTCCTCCTGCCTCGGACACCATTTGAGCAAGACCGCCAATTAACATTGATAATATAAATATTTCAACCATACTTAAAAAACCTTCATAAATCTGTTGCCCAAAAACCAATAAAGTAAAATTCTTATAAATTAAACCTATAACACCCGATGACAGAATTCCTGCAGTAAGCACTACGAATACGTTTACCCCCATAAGTGACGTTACTAGAACCAATATGTAAGGCAGCATTTTGATTATATTATATGGATGGGTTGTCGCTGCAACAGCCTCAATCGGTTTACCAAAGATTATTAATAAAATAATAGTGATTATGGCAGCCGGTAAAGCCATCATTATATTCATTCTGAACTTATCTCTCATTTCACATCCTTGAGTTCTTGTGGCTGCAATCGTTGTATCGGAAATTACTGATAGGTTGTCCCCAAACATTGCTCCACCAAGTAATGCAGCAACCACCAATGGCATATTCAGCCCTGCCTTCTCTGCAAGACCCATAGCTATAGGGCCTACTGCCGCTATTGTTCCTACTGATGTACCTGTGGCTATTGAAATAAAACATGATATTATAAAAATTCCCGGTGTTATAAAATGAGCAGGTATTAAAGAAAGTGCAAAATTTACTGTTGAGTCTACAGCACCCATAGCACTCGAAACAGTAGAAAATGCACCTGCTAAAATATAGATTATACACATTATGGTGATATTCTCATCACCACAGCCTTTAACGAATGTGTTAAATTTATCATCCAAGCTGCCGTCAAGCATTATAAATGCAAAGATAACTGCTACAAATGCCGCAACAGGTGCCGGCAGTTGATAAAATGCCATGTCCACACCTTGGGATTGAAGAATCAGTCCCGTCCCCATATACACAAGTATAAAGACCAGAAATGGAATTAAAGCCTTGCCGCTAATTTTCTCCTTTTGGTTTTCCATCTATTGCCCTACCCCCTAGTATTTATTATATATTAATCAACCTTTCTATAAGAAAGGATAATGTTATCAAACGTTTTCATGATTTATAAAAAAGCTTGTTCGATGTATTAACTATATATAAACTATAAAGATTAGTCAAGGACAATTTATGATTTTTTTAAATCATTATCGACAAAAGCACAATTATAAATACAATTTTATCCAATTGCTTATTTTAAACAATTATATGAATTTGTATAATTCCTCTGGACGGTTACACACAATAATGTCTTCGGACGGTATATTACCACGCCTGTCACTCTCTCCCCAATTGGCAAGAATGAAATCCACACAGCTGCTTTTTGCACATTCATAATCAAACCTGCTGTCACCTATATAAAAAGCCTCTTCCGGCCTTGTATCCAGTCTGTTTAAAACCTCCAACAGCTGATCGGGATATGGTTTTGGCCGAAGACCGGCTCTGTGCGGAACCACCACATCAAAATAACAGAAAATTCTCTCGAGAACATAATCTATATCTACCTCATACCTGTCTCTTGATGTGACAATCCCTAGCTTTTTGCTATTTTTCTTTAATATTTTAAGCATTTGTTCAATACCGGGATATAGCACCACTCTATCATACATATCTATTATATTTTTACCCCATATCTCAAATGTACCGTCTATATCCTGCACACCCAATTCCCTTAAGGCTCCTTCTCCGGTATGCATAAAAGTAAACCTCAACTGGTCAAAGGTATACTCCTTCGAATAAAGCTGCTTCATAGTCTTCCTCAGTGCATTCACTGTTACCTTTTCTGTATCTGTAAGGGTACCGTCCACATCAAATATAAATGATTTTTTTATCGTCATTCGTATCCCCCTTATAGCAATTGAACTTATGTATATATCCTATATTATAGCATGAACCGCCAATCACTGGATACCCCCACCAACCTGAATACATTCTCCGGTAACATAACTGGAATCGTCCGAGGAGAGTTTCCCTTTCCAATGGCGTAAGCATAACAGCCATTGCCGCAATGTTTTCCGACATTGCTCACAAAAATATCAACTATGCCATATATGGCATAGAGCTTGCCAAACACACCTGAGCCTCGGCTTCGATAGCCTGTTCCACATTTCATGACAACGGATTTTTGTTATGAGTAGAAAAATACTAGAAAAGAAAAATTCAAAACATATTAATTTAATAAGTTTACATCAGCCCACTCAATCTGATCAATGTTAAAGCAATAAAGATCTTCTGTGCCATATTTGTATAAAAGAGATTTACTCTCTAATAATTTCTGCTATTTCCTCATCATTAACCTCCATAACTTCATGAAAGATGTGGATATCATATAACAAATAGAAGGCGTATCAATGTTTAATTCATCTTGATGTCTATATAACTGCATCCCTCCAAAAATTGAAAAATCAAGTGCGGTCTTTAAGATATCCAACAATTCATTATCAGCAATTATACTATCGACAAATTTGTCCCTTTGCCTATGTTTTGATGTGCTTTCCCAATAAAGATTGTACCGGAGGAATTACCACTTTACGGGTCCATAGTTTCAATTCCTTATAGGTATTCTAAAAACTTACAAATAGAATTGTATCTGCAGCTATTACGATATGTTTCAATTCCTTATAGGTATTCTAAAAACAAGGATGGCACAGGAGATGTATATTATACGCTTGACCTGTTTCAATTCCTTATAGGTATTCTAAAAACTTCTTTCCGTATATCTGCTACCTTCATATCACACCCCCGTTTCAATTCCTTATAGGTATTCTAAAAACCAAGAACGGTGCGGCGAAAGCGAAAAAAGCAGTCCAGTTTCAATTCCTTATAGGTATTCTAAAAACATGAACAGCGTAGAAAAACTACATCCCGACGCAGAAGTTTCAATTCCTTATAGGTATTCTAAAAACCGCTGTGAATGAATTCATGTCGCACCTCCTCGAAAATGTTTCAATTCCTTATAGGTATTCTAAAAACCTACACCCCATATAGGGTTATTTTTTATTTCGACATGTTTCAATTCCTTATAGGTATTCTAAAAACTCAGCAAAGTAGGTTTTGGCGTACCCGGTATAACACCGGTTTCAATTCCTTATAGGTATTCTAAAAACTCCTTTATGCTGGTTGTATTTCCGATATTTCTTGCTGCGTTTCAATTCCTTATAGGTATTCTAAAAACGCAAAACCGCTTGCGAGAGAATGGGCATGGGATTTCGAGTTTCAATTCCTTATAGGTATTCTAAAAATACATAAATGGAGACGAAATCACGGCTACAACTGCGGGTTTCAATTCCTTACAGGTATTCTAAAAACTCACATAGAGTTCCGGCATGCCGTTCCCTTTCTCGAAGTTTCAATTCCTTATAGGTATTCTAAAAACCTAAGCTGTGTAGTCTCATGGTTGGTACTGTGGAGGCTGTTTCAATTCCTTATAGGTATTCTAAAAACATATTGAAATACCGTTTTTAATGCTCCTTCTGAGCCGGTTTCAATTCCTTATAGGTATTCTAAAAACTAAGATAAAGCCAATTGAGCCGATGCCGATAAAAAGTTTCAATTCCTTATAGGTATTCTAAAAACGGATTACACGGCTGGGGTCAACCGGCTCTGTGCACTGTTTCAATTCCTTATAGGTATTCTAAAAACTCAAATTAAGTGTTGACGGTAAGCAGGTGCATTACAAGTTTCAATTCCTTATAGGTATTCTAAAAACCCCAAATATATTTACTTATTAGCTCCCAAGTAGAATCTTGTTTCAATTCCTTATAGGTATTCTAAAAACTGCTAGGTCTGCCTATCGTGTATTCCCGTCGATTTTCTGTTTCAATTCCTTATAGGTATTCTAAAAACGATAGCTTATTTAGAGCATTGCTTACTTGGCCTACCGGTTTCAATTCCTTATAGGTATTCTAAAAACCACAACTAAATAAGCGCCAGATGGATCCGCATAGACAGTTTCAATTCCTTATAGGTATTCTAAAAACGATTTTTTGAGGCAAAAATGAGAGAACATTTTTCTAGTTTCAATTCCTTATAGGTATTCTAAAAACGAATGGATACATACCGCTGACGAACGGGAGATAGAGTTTCAATTCCTTATAGGTATTCTAAAAACTGAGTGCCTATATTCTGAGTACATCGGAAGAAAATGTTTCAATTCCTTATAGGTATTCTAAAAACTCACCCTTTCAACCTCCTTCTCAAACTCTTTTCCCAGTTTCAATTCCTTATAGGTATTCTAAAAACTCTTCTGACTACCGTGCCGTAGGGTGCAGCGAACCGTAGTTTCAATTCCTTATAGGTATTCTAAAAACCAAACAAGCGCCTCTTGATTGCAGCTGTACAGGCTTAGTTTCAATTCCTTATAGGTATTCTAAAAACTTAACCAAATAATGGCTAGCGTAGATAGTTCGGACATGTTTCAATTCCTTATAGGTATTCTAAAAACTCCATAGAACATTATTTATCCTCCTTCTTGGCCATATGTTTCAATTCCTTATAGGTATTCTAAAAACCAGAGGTGCAAAGGCTATGAACAACCGGGGCTATTTGTTTCAATTCCTTATAGGTATTCTAAAAACTATCTACGATCGATACCGCCGAATGGTTTGCGTCTCGTTTCAATTCCTTATAGGTATTCTAAAAACTAAAAGAACATGCAGAGTATAGAGAGCAATCCTCTTTTGTTTCAATTCCTTATAGGTATTCTAAAAACTCACTGAACCACTTTCCACAGCATTCATCTGGGGTATTGTTTCAATTCCTTATAGGTATTCTAAAAACGGCATGTTTGCTTGGATTCTCGAAAATCCTCGACAAAGTTTCAATTCCTTATAGGTATTCTAAAAACTTTTGGAACGAACTTCCGTATCCTTCCAGACTATTCGAGTTTCAATTCCTTATAGGTATTCTAAAAACTCAGCGCAGAAATTTCCTGCTGAGGCGACTCGAAATTGTTTCAATTCCTTATAGGTATTCTAAAAACGGATTTTCTTAAAGACGCAATGGATGATTTTAGGGAATAGTTTCAATTCCTTATAGGTATTCTAAAAACGGGAATATCAAGAAAAGCTTGAGGACATGACGATTAGGTTTCAATTCCTTATAGGTATTCTAAAAACGAGGAAAGACTTTGGAAAAAAGTTGATTCTCGACCTGTTTCAATTCCTTATAGGTATTCTAAAAACGGGGTACATTGAAGGACAAGATTTATTGAATTTGTTGTTTCAATTCCTTATAGGTATTCTAAAAACCAGTCCTAGTACGTGGGCTAAAGAAGCTTGGGAATGGGGTTTCAATTCCTTATAGGTATTCTAAAAACCAAACAAGCGCCTCTTGATTGCAGCTGTACAGGCTTAGTTTCAATTCCTTATAGGTATTCTAAAAACCTTATATATCCAGATATCATCTTCCCTATTTCTGTTAAGGTTTCAATTCCTTATAGGTATTCTAAAAACCTGCAATCACGAAAGAGCTGGATGAGGCGATCGCCGGTTTCAATTCCTTATAGGTATTCTAAAAACTAGCTTAAGTTCCATGGCTTTTTGCGTAGGTTTGTTGGTTTCAATTCCTTATAGGTATTCTAAAAACTGAAAAAGGAATTTGCATTGCAGGAATTATTAGAAAGAAGTTTCAATTCCTTATAGGTATTCTAAAAACACGGCAACGAAGTGCAAGAGATCATTACGCCGTTTGCGTTTCAATTCCTTATAGGTATTCTAAAAACTTGTCATTGCAGTCATATTGCTGATTAAAAATTGGGAGTTTCAATTCCTTATAGGTATTCTAAAAACACAAATGGAACTTCAAAGTCTGTATTTGATGATAAGGAGTTTCAATTCCTTATAGGTATTCTAAAAACGGGTCATAAAGTCCATTTGTTTATCTCCTTTTTTGAAGTTTCAATTCCTTATAGGTATTCTAAAAACTTTTGTATCAGGCATCAAATCATCCACATTTGAACGGTTTCAATTCCTTATAGGTATTCTAAAAACACATATGACCGTATCGGAGACGGTACGGTCTATGATTGTTTCAATTCCTTATAGGTATTCTAAAAACTCCTGCGTGACCCAAATCTGCGATATTTTTTCTCTCGTTTCAATTCCTTATAGGTATTCTAAAAACGCCCTCGTCCGCTGTATCTGTATATGAATATATCCCATGTTTCAATTCCTTATAGGTATTCTAAAAACCTCCCTGCCTGATCTGTTCTCTACTTATCATCTTCTATGTTTCAATTCCTTATAGGTATTCTAAAAACCGGCGAGCGGAGCCACCACCACTTATTTGTACCATCCAGCTGTTGTTTCAATTCCTTATAGGTATTCTAAAAACTAGACGGTTCACAATCTGGTATATGACTGTGCTAGCAGTTTCAATTCCTTATAGGTATTCTAAAAACGCAAGTGTGGGGACCGGCTGCATAAAATAAATCAAAAATACCGGTTTCAATTCCTTATAGGTATTCTAAAAACAGAAATACCGGAATAGGAACCGGTATTAGATCGGGCGGTTTCAATTCCTTATAGGTATTCTAAAAACAGACGAGGTGTCAGTAGAGGATGCCTATGAAGATTATGGTTTCAATTCCTTATAGGTATTCTAAAAACTCCTTTTCCGTGTCCACTTTGAGCTTTTGTATATCGGGTTTCAATTCCTTATAGGTATTCTAAAAACTTATCCAGAATTGTAGCATTATAGGCCTCTGCAGAGTTTCAATTCCTTATAGGTATTCTAAAAACAAACAGCTGTCTAAGGCATGAGCCCAGACCTTTTTGTTTCAATTCCTTATAGGTATTCTAAAAACACGATATCCTTCATTTCTGAAACCTTCCCTGCATAAGGTTTCAATTCCTTATAGGTATTCTAAAAACGGAGCATTTTTTGATGTTGGCTGCGAGATATCGGAAGTTTCAATTCCTTATAGGTATTCTAAAAACTTTTATCCTCACGCTCTTTTGATTGTGCCCATATGGCAGTTTCAATTCCTTATAGGTATTCTAAAAACCGGCAGAAAACGGTCTGTGGGGGACACAGCAACGTTGTTTCAATTCCTTATAGGTATTCTAAAAACCAAGGCTTGACATTTGAACATAACCTTTTTACCTGCGTTTCAATTCCTTATAGGTATTCTAAAAACCCATTTCTATAGGATTTGAGTAGGAAGTATCATCCTCGTTTCAATTCCTTATAGGTATTCTAAAAACTGATATTCCTAGCCGTTTCACTGTGGTGATATAGTGCTAGTTTCAATTCCTTATAGGTATTCTAAAAACTACCATATGCGGCCATCACATCAGAAAAATCCATATGTTTCAATTCCTTATAGGTATTCTAAAAACCAACGTGCCTTCCCCCAGTGTAGGGTTGAAAGCCTGCAGGTTTCAATTCCTTATAGGTATTCTAAAAACCCGAGGGACGGGAAGGACGTAGCCGAAGAGCTCTAGTTTCAATTCCTTATAGGTATTCTAAAAACAACCAATTCCCACAGCCGGTCACTCACTGGATAGGCGCGTTTCAATTCCTTATAGGTATTCTAAAAACCCAGGAGTGCGCAGACCGGCTCGAAGAAATCACGAACCGAGTTTCAATTCCTTATAGGTATTCTAAAAACTGGACACAATGTCATCTTCGCTATCAGCAATAATTGGTTTCAATTCCTTATAGGTATTCTAAAAACAAGTTTTTGGTGACAATAGATATATTTATAGTGCACGTTTCAATTCCTTATAGGTATTCTAAAAACTCGGCTGTGTATATGTTTAATTTTTCTTGCAGTTCGTTGTTTCAATTCCTTATAGGTATTCTAAAAACTCCGGCATACCCTCGAATTCTTGTTCCGATATGCCGGTTTCAATTCCTTATAGGTATTCTAAAAACCTGTCCGAAGATGATGACCTACCGGAGAGGGGACGGGTTTCAATTCCTTATAGGTATTCTAAAAACCCATGTCATTCCTCTCATTTTCTATTGCCTCTTTATAGTTTCAATTCCTTATAGGTATTCTAAAAACTTCGCTGAAACAATTGTGTTTTCAGACCAGGAAACGGTTTCAATTCCTTATAGGTATTCTAAAAACCGATGCTTCTATAGTCCTGACCGGAGATGTCGTATGTTTCAATTCCTTATAGGTATTCTAAAAACCTATAGCCAACACTTCAGGCACCATTGTAACTGATAGTTTCAATTCCTTATAGGTATTCTAAAAACGCCTGTCACAATCCATTACCTTTGGGTTGAGAAGGAGTTTCAATTCCTTATAGGTATTCTAAAAACGATAATTCCACTAACTGGGTAACCTGGCTGCCTAGCCCGTTTCAATTCCTTATAGGTATTCTAAAAACCCATCAACCAGACTGGAAGAAGTTCACACGGGAAGTGAGTTTCAATTCCTTATAGGTATTCTAAAAACCTGATTAAACGGTTCAAAAAAAGTCAGTCGGAGCGCGTTTCAATTCCTTATAGGTATTCTAAAAACTTGCTCTTCCATTGTTTCTGTGATATAATTATACATAGTTTCAATTCCTTATAGGTATTCTAAAAACAAAAATCACTATACCTCTAACGGCCAGTACCAGCGCAGGTTTCAATTCCTTATAGGTATTCTAAAAACGAGTTTTTTACATCTTCCTCGTCTTCATCACTTTCAGTTTCAATTCCTTATAGGTATTCTAAAAACTCTAGCAGTACCGCAGATAAAAAGCAGCGATGTTATGGGTTTCAATTCCTTATAGGTATTCTAAAAACCACTGATAGTACAGTTCACGAAAAGCATTGTGAAAAAGTTTCAATTCCTTATAGGTATTCTAAAAACATGGCATAAAAAAACACCCTTTTAAAAGAGTGCTTGGTTTCAATTCCTTATAGGTATTCTAAAAACAAACGAAACGATAGGTGAAATGCAGGTGTTAGACATCATGGGTTTCAATTCCTTATAGGTATTCTAAAAACAGCCGGAGCGGAGTATATCCGCCGACGAATGTCATAGGTTTCAATTCCTTATAGGTATTCTAAAAACGGAATAATAACCGCCGCTTACGACGGCGGGGCTAAATAGTTTCAATTCCTTATAGGTATTCTAAAAACTGAATGATGGATGGCTGCAGAAATATATACAAAAGCGGTTTCAATTCCTTATAGGTATTCTAAAAACCTTCCATCCCTACGCCTGACTTCGCGAAAATGAAAGTGTTTCAATTCCTTATAGGTATTCTAAAAACCCCTTTCCATGTTTTTTCAAGTTTATGCTGCCGGTCCGGTTTCAATTCCTTATAGGTATTCTAAAAACCTCGGTGTTCTTTGGCGAGATTCTCGAGATATACGAGTTTCAATTCCTTATAGGTATTCTAAAAACTCGGCATCGGTTCAATCGGCTTTATCTGGGCTGCCGGGTTTCAATTCCTTATAGGTATTCTAAAAACTGACGTAGAGCTCCGGCATGCCGTTCCCTTTCTCGAAGTTTCAATTCCTTATAGGTATTCTAAAAACGACGTAGAGCTCCGGCATGCCGTTCCCTTTCTCGAAGTTTCAATTCCTTATAGGT
>ENA-UOOI01000101-UOOI01000101.1-fermentation-metagenome-genome-assembly--contig:-NODE-101-length-100168-cov-23.322486_pt1 | contig 100168 bp, 86 predicted proteins | sample MGYA00245779_ERZ724027 | MGnify/ENA primary metagenome ERZ724027 (study PRJEB28704, sample SAMN03018318) | fermentation metagenome | biome: anthropogenic terrestrial biome; feature: soil...
GTGTAGAATTATTTGAAAGTGCTAAAAAATTTTGTGATAAATGCCTTTCACGAAAGAATAAGGAATGGATTGTAAAGCAGGGGAGTAAAGACTATACCAAAATTAAAGCTTGGGATGAAGATAATTTTGAAATGTCAGATTCGACTATCAAAGTTAGATTTATAAGGTTTATAGAAGAAATTCATACTGGAGATAATGTGGAAATTAAGGAAGGCTGGATTATAACAACAGACAAATTTTCCTCAGTAGAAACCTTGTGGAAGATAATGCACAAGAGGTGGGATATAGAAAATAATGCCTTTCATCAGCTTAAAACAGAATGGCATTTAGATCATTGCTTTCTTCATAGCCCTACGGGTGTAGAAACAGTGCTAATGTTTATAATCATAGCGTTTAATCTTATGCAACTATATTTTTTTAGATGTATCAGAGGTTTTAGAAAGAAACGGATGCTTCAAATAGATATTATTGAAGATATAAAAGATGAAAGATTTACTATAGATGACAACTGGAATAATCCAATATTTAAAAAGACTTAATATAAAAATAAAATTGGAAATTTATCATTGAAATTTCTTAGGGTAAGGATAATTATAACTATTTTTTCGACCTATCGGTCTGTTGATTTACCAGCCATGTAAGAAAGTACAATAAAATACAATTCCAGTAAAAGTAAATCTTTTACTGGAATTTAGATGCGAAATCTCTGCAAAATAAGTAACAAACTTATAGATGAATCTTTCATATGCACTTAAGGTGTTCCATAATTGAAAAATCTCTAAATCCTGTATAAGTATTCCTGTTTGGTTGATTTAACATTTTCTTTACATCTTGATCAGATAAAGGCTTTATAGTGTCCTCTGGTCTTTTAACCTTTTTCAAAATCAATGAATAATTTACCTTGGTATAGCCATTTTTATAAAGCCATGTGCAATAACATTTTAATGTGGATATTCTGAGATTTATTGTGCAGGGTTTATATTCCTTCTCCATACACATAAAATAGACATATTGCTTTAAAAATTGGTTATCTATAAGGCAATAGTCAATTTCACTAAGCAGTGTTAGACCGTTTGAATTTTTAGAATTGAATTTCACTTTAGGCATTGATTTCACTCACTTTCTTAACTAAAAATTATTTTATAAAGTGAGTTGTGAAGTGTTGTTTTATATAACAAAAAACATAAAAATGACTACATTTAAACTGTATCAATATCGTTTAAATGTAGTCATATCAACTGTTCTGGCAGGGGTAGTAGGTCTCGAACCTACAACCAACGGTTTTGGAGACCGCTACTCTACCAACTGAGCTATACCCCTAAGACATGAATAATTATATCCCATAAAATCTATATTTGCAATACCTTTTATAAAATATTATACTATTTGTTTTACAAATATAGATTTATCATGGCTGTTTATCTACTGAATTTTAAATCCTGCTTCACGTACTTTTGCCAGTATACCATCAAAATTATCAGTTCGTATTCTCATTACAATTTCTTTTACATCAGTTACACTTTTAGGATCTACCACTACAAAGCTTAGAATATCCCCTTCATTTTCAGATATTATCTTTGTCAGCTTTGATACCTGGCCAGGTATATCATAAGCTATAACTGCCAGTCTTCTTCCTTTATTCAATCCAAATAATTCTGTAAACTCATGGAATATTGCATGATGTGTTACTATTCCCTTAAATTTTCCCTGATTATCAACTACTGCTACAAAGGCAATATTATTTGTCTCTAAAAAATGTGATGCCTGTTCAACCTGATCCAGTGGAGTCACCTTTTGAATATTAGTTCTCATAACATTTTCAACTTTAAAATCTGATAATAGGCACTTCTTATCTGGACACTTATCATAGTAAAATTCATAAATATCACTTTTTGAAATTGCGCCATAAAATTTCTCGTCTTCTACAACTGGGACAGAAAGAAATTTGTTTTCTTCAATTACCTTAAGAGCTTTTTCTATTGAATCTTTCGGTGAAACAGTAACCAGTTTTTCTTTTAAAAGCATTAAATTTGTTACAAACATGATAATACCTCCCATTTCCTAATAAAAATAAAAGTATTTTATAGTAGAAAATTTATGTATATTATTGTTTTGGTTCTATTGAATCAACAGCTTTTTTTAATTCCTCAGTATTCTTTTTAATTAAGTTCAGGCAATTAAAGCTGCTTTCCTGAAGACTCCACTTAACAGTAGTCATATCATATTTTTTAATAATATCTTCATTTGCCTTTAGGTAATTATCATCTGCATATAAAAATATTATCTTATTATTGTTTTTAAAACTATCATCTAACCTTTGAAGGGTTGCTGGATCAGATATTATTGGATCCTTATCAGACTTTGTCATATCTGCCTTAATCTGCTTTAATGAAGTATATTTTAGATAATAATCCATGTAATCTTCACATGTTAAGATTGTAATATTTTTAGAAGCATCTGATAAATCTTTTATGCTTTTTTGAATGGGTTCTATTTTTTTCATGGCACTGTCAAAATTTTTTTCATATATATCCCTGTTTTTAGGGTCTCTGTCTTCAACCGCGTTTTTAATATTACTTAACGCAATTTTATAATCATCTAAATTAAGAAAGTAATAAGGATTTTCTTTAACTGTTATGTCTCCATACTTAACTTCTTTTGAAAGCATATTCAGCTTAATCCCCCTGGATGCATTTATAATTCCTACCTTGCTTTTACTTAGCTTATCGGTAAAGCTGTTAGCCCATGGTTCATAACTGGCTCCAAAATAAATAAATAAATCCTCATTGCTTACATTTAATATACTGTCATCTGAAAATTTAAATGTTAAGCCGCTGTTTCTGTCCTTAAACATATAATCTACAAAATGTCTATCCTTTACAATTTCCTTTGTTAAATTTGCAAGGGTTTTATCGCTTACCATTATATTTAAAACAACATCAGTATCGTTGCTTTTAACAGTATCAGGGATAGTTTTATCATCTGTAACTTTAGATGAGCATGCAGTAATAATTATTAACGTGGTTACTATAATTAATGCCGTAATTATTAATTTAGTTCTAAATTTATTACCACTATTCAATTTTCTCACTCCAAATGCTATAGTAATTCCAAAATTATGTTATCTTATATTATATTTTACATAAATTAATGTAACAATGCAATTAAATATTTTATTAATATATACATTGCATTAAATTAATTGACTTGCTTATATTATACTATTGTATTACTATAAATTTTAGTAATACTTTGAAAGAAAATATTTACTTTATATATTGAGATTAAACACAATAGAGGTGTAAAATGAAAATTTGTGTAAATAATGTTGAAGATACATTGGCTTTAGGCAGAAAAATTGGAGAATTAGTGAATCCAGGTGATATTATTTGTATAGATGGTGATCTTGGCACTGGTAAGACACATCTTACAAAAGGCATTGCACTTGGTTTGGATATCCATGAATACATCACCAGCCCCACCTTTAATATAGTTAATGAATATAATGGCAGATTAAAATTATTTCATTTTGATGTATACAGGGTAAATGATGTGGATGAAATCCAGGCTATTGGCTTTGATGAATACATATTTAGTGATGCCGTTTCAGTTATTGAGTGGTCAAAGTATATAGAGCCCTTAATTCCTAAAGAACATTTAAGCATAAATATTTATAAAGATCCAGATAAAGGTGAAGATTACAGGTGCTTTGAATTTAGTTATACCAGTCCAAAATACAAGTATGTAGATACTTTAAAATTATAGAGATAAGGAGAAATTTTTTATGAAAGTTCTTTGTATTGATACTGCCACAGAATCAGCAACTTGTGCAGTAATTGATGATAATAAGCTGTTAGGTGAAATAACAGTAAATCATACAAAACAGCATTCAGTTATTATGATGAAAATAATTGATGATTTATTATCATATTTAAAATTGAATATAAATTCCATTGATGGCTTTGTAGTTTCAAAAGGGCCTGGATCATTTACAGGTTTAAGAATCGGAGCTGCTACAGTTAAAGGATTATGTACAGGAACAAACAAGCCTTTTGTTTCTGTATCATCACTGAAGGCACTTGCTTATAACATGGCTTATACCAATGGCATTGTATGCCCTATAATGGATGCATTAAGGGGAAATGTGTATACTAATTTATTCTCATTTGATAAAGATCATCTAAAAGAATTATCCTCTGAAGAAATAATATCCATGGATGATTTACTATTAAAATTAGAGGATTACCAACAGCCTATATGTTTCATAGGTGATGCTATAGATAAATTTAAAAGTAAAATACTATTGAAGTTTCCTAATGCTTTATTTGCACCAAGCCATTTAAATGTTGTAAAAGCTTCTTCATTAGGTGCTATAGGTATAGAACTGCTTAAAGCCTCAAAAGAAGACAATATTTATAGTTTTTCTCCAAATTATATGATGAAATCTCAGGCAGAGCGTGAATATGAAAATAAGATGAGGAATGATAAAGTTGAATAATTCAGTTGAAATAAGCTGCCTTACCATAAAAGATATTGATGAAATATTAAACATAAGCAGACTTAGCTTTAAAACTCCCTGGAGCAGAGAATCACTAATAAAGGAATTAACTGATAATTCTTTTGCCAGGTATGTTGTTGCAAAGAAGGATGGTTTAATATTAGGTTATGGTGGTTTATGGATTATAGTAGATGAGGCACATGTAACAAATATTGCAGTTCACCCTGAATACAGAGGAACAGGGATTGGAAATATGCTTATGGATGCAATGATTGATATATGCAAATTAGAATTAGTTATAGGAATAACATTAGAAGTAAGAGCTTCTAACATAGCTGCCAAAAATCTTTATAAAAAATTTGGTTTTGTTCAGGAAGGAATGCGTAAAGGATATTATGAGGACAACAATGAAGATGCTTTAATCCTTTGGAAGTACTTTACATAGTATAAATGCCCAGGTTAACCCGGGCATTTATTATTTTTACTTTAATATTAATCTGTTGTAATTTTTCTTTCCTCTTCTAATTAGTACACTGCCATCCTTAAAATCATCTATGTTTAATTTATGGTGTATATCAGTTATTTTAACATTATTAATAGTAAGACCGCCCTGCTCAATTAATCTTCTTCCTTCAGATTTTGAAGGTATTATCTTATTTTGTAAAAGAATATCCAATACAGTATTTTCTATAGCAGTCTTATCAATCTCACAGGTTGGAACATTGGCTAAATCCCTGCCGCCGGAAAATAAAGCTTCTGCAGCATCTCTTGCCTTTTCAGCTTCATCAGCACCATGCACTATTTTTGTGACTTCATAGGCTAATACTTTTTTAGCTTCATTAATCTGTGAGCCCTCCAGTCTGCCTAATTCTCTTACTTGATCCATTGGTAAAAATGTAAGTAAGGCTAAACATTTTTCAACATCTGCATCATCAACATTTCTCCAGTACTGGTAAAAATCATAAGGAGATGTTTTTTCTTTGTCAAGCCATACTGCACCGCCTACGGTTTTTCCCATTTTCTTGCCTTCGCTGTTAGTTAATAAAGTAAATGTCATTCCATAGCTTGGCTTTCCTTCTTTTCTCCTTATAAGATCCACTCCGGCTAAAATATTTGACCATTGATCGTCTCCACCCAGTTCCATGACACATCCATATCTTCTATTAAGTTCAAGAAAGTCATATCCCTGCATAAGCATATAATTGAATTCAAGAAAAGACAACCCCTTCTCTAATCTTTGCTTAAAACATTCTGCTGTAAGCATTTTATTAACAGAAAAGTGCACTCCGATTTCTCTTAAAAAATTAACATAATTTAAATTTAAAAGCCAATCCGCATTATTGGCCATAATAGCTTTCCCATCACTGAAATCAACAAGTCTTTCAAGCTGCTTTTTAAAGCACTCTCCATTATGATTAATCTGCTCTCTTGTCAGCATCTTCCTCATATCTGTTTTGCCGCTTGGATCGCCAACCATTGCTGTGCCTCCTCCTATTAAAGCAATTGGTCTGTGACCAGCCCTCTGCATATGAGCCATAACCATCATTTGAAGAAAATGTCCCACATGCAGACTGTCTGCTGTAGGATCGAAGCCTATATAAAAAGTTATTTTTTCCTTATCAAGTAATTCTCTTATTTCTTCTTCATGTGTAAGCTGCTTTATGTATCCACGTTCTACTAAAGTATCATAAACGTTCATTTTGTGTATTCCTCCTTTATCTGTTATATAGAAAGTATAAATAATATTCTTTTTTAGTATATAGTTTATTTTACAATTAATCAATAATGCGGCTGAATTCGTTAAACAGTACAAGAGACTGGAATCACATCCAGTCTCTTGAATATATAGGTTTTCTTTTTAAAGTTAACCGTAAAAGTAGTCTTATTTAAGCTACGTATTTTCTCATGTATTCAGGGATCTCCTGTTCGGCATTAATATTAATATAGAATGTAACGTTATAGTCTTTAACCATTTTCTCCATATAATAAAATAATTGTGCCGCATTCTGAACATTTTCATCTACAATATTAAACAAACCATCAATAAAGATAGTATTAATATCGTAGTTTTCGGACAGTATACCGCACAAAAAACCGTAAAAACTTTCAATATGTTTTAAGTTGAATTCATCAGTAGAAATAAATCTTATCCTTCTGTCTAACTCAAAAAGTGGTCTTTTATCATCGTCAATGTAAACCATATCGCCTTTGTTTTGAGCAACCATTTCATTGGCCAGATTAATCATTGCCTTTGTTTTTCCTGTACCTCTTTTGTTAAAAAATACATGAATCATTTTACCACCCCTTATTAATATTTTTAGGTGAGTTTAATTACCTAAATTATATAATATTCAGAATATTTATTCAATACTCTGAGCTATTCTGTTGATTAATAATATGTTATTTACCTGTAAAAATCTCCATTTTATTCAGGAAATCTACTGATTCCAGGTAAAATTACCTTCAGACAGTTTTCCCTTATACTGTTAACAAAGATTACTTTTCCCTTACCCATAAAAGGCTTTTTAATGTGAAAAATATTATTGCCTGTATTGTATAATTTTTTTTCTTCATCTAATGTGAGCAGCTTCTCATAAATCCACATATTTCTTTTACCCTGAAGAAAATAATTTCCTTCACTAAATTTTGAAAATGCACCTGGTATGATTATATATATCCTGGAATATCGTATTATTACTTCTATTTCTCTGTTAAATATAGCGTAATCTCTGAATAGAACTGCATTTTTAACTACCTCAAATAAAGCATTAACCGGATACCTTTTGGGAAACTCTTCTAAAAAATACTTTTCTGTAAGGTTAAGCATTGTCAATAAATCACCTGTTATAAATTTACTGTGCCCAGAATTACTATTTACTATCTTTATCATATTATGTGGAATATATACATTATTTATTTTACAAAATACCAGTAATCCTCCAAGTGTAATAAGATAATCGTTTGATTCTTTATCCTGAGTTATTATTGAAGCATTTTCCATTAACTTTAACCTGTTAGAGTCATTAACAATAATGCCCTGATTATAAAAATATTTATCAACCATTTTTAAATCAAGATGATTTATATCAGTTTTTACTATTGGACATGCTTCTATATTAAGTGAGAGATTATTTTGAAAAGCTGATACCAATTCCTGTTTTCTCATTATATCCGTAGTTGATCCCCGTCTGATATAAAAAGCCCCATTATCCCGTGACTGATATGGTTTCTGGGGACCATCATAAATATTTATAATCAGCAGTTTTTTATTTTCATGTGTTACTGTCTCAATATCAATAGGTACTGGAGGATCGCATCTGCTGCTTACTATCTGCTGAATCTGCTCTTCAGTATAATCCATATTTTCTATGCCAATAATATTTCTGGTTTTGTCCTCTACTCCTATAATTAAATATCCTCTGCCGCCTTTCGAATTTGCTATAGAGCATACATCTTTGGCAAGCTCCTTCCTGCCGCTTTCAGTTAGTAAGTCAATTTTGAATTTAAAATCAACTTTAGTTCCTTCTCCATTTTTTAAAAGAAATTTTAGCTTTTTTAGATCCATATGCCATCCCTCAAAATATTCTTATTATTATTTTATGCTGATTTTACAATATTGCCACAATTATTTAAAGCTTTTAATATCTGAAGAACCTTCAATATCCACATTAACATCTAATTCTAAATCTGTGTCATTAATTAAATTATCAGGAGCAGGTTTATTAAATGTTCTTTCGTATATTAATTTCAGGAAAAAAATATCCAAATTCTTTTTCCTATAATTATTATAAACCAAATTACATGCTTTTGTTATATTATCCTCTGCAGTATTACTTATTTTTTTTAATGTGTTCTTATCAAAGCTTAAACCTTTCTGTGCCTCTGCAATACTTGTTTTTACATTGATTTTCTTTTTTAATATATATTTATCTCCTTCCTTATAAAATTTTGTTTTTGTGGAACTGTTTAATATCTCCAAAGTTACAAATTGGCTTTTACTATCTGGATTTGAGACTTCAAGGGTTCCTGTTCTAATCTTATCGATTAAAAAATTATATCCCTCACCTTCATTTCTTGTCATTATATCCTGCAATTTAAATTCCCCAATTACTGCTCCGCCATTTATTTCTACCTTTATATCAGAAGCTTCACTTCTCACATCTATGGCCGTAACTACACAATCCACCTCTTGATAGCTTCTTACCAGGAAATCATTAGTATCTAATGCTACTGCTCTGGAGGATGATCCAAGGTTTTCTAAAAGATTATATATAAATACCCCTAAATATTCCTCCTCCTTTAGATCAATTTTTAATAACTCCTGGGGATCTCCCAGATAAACTACCACATAGGTGCGCAGTAGTAATTCCTGATCTCTGTCAAAAAAATCTATTGTACTATCTAAGCCTTTTTCTGCAGCTCTTTTAGTGTAAATTATCACCTTATTTTGAGTAAAATTCAGCTTGAAGCTTGAAGTTAAATTCAAATCTCTGATTGCTTCAAGGTCAGTTTTACCCTTTCCCTTGAAGAGTATTCTTTCTCCTTTTCCAGATGCACTTTGACTGCTTCTAAATGGTCTGAAAGCCTCTGCATATATTTCCACAAAATTTTCATCACTGCTGTCTACAATTACTGAAGTTACGTATAGTGCTTTTTCCAAATCCCTATAATTAAAGCAGCCCTCCATAGTGAAGCTTATTACAAATAATAGTAGCAGAAATATCTTCTTCATTTTTCACCTTCGTTATTAAAAATACCTTTTGAAATTTCATCCAAATCTCTTCTGATTATTACATCTTTGAAATTAATATTAGATTTATCTAATATAGGGAATAGATAAGGATATCCACAGCTATCAAGTGATGCCAAATGGGAAACAAACAAGTATCCACCGATAATAAGGCCTGCCAATCCAAACATTGCAGAAAGTACTATTAATGTACCGTTCCAAAATACAATGCCACCATAAACCTTTGGAGATAAAAAAGAACATATTGAACTTAGCGCTACTACTACTATGGTACTTTGTGCGGCAAGTCCTGCTCCCACAGCTGCATCACCAAGGATTAATGCCCCAACTATACTCATTGCCTGGCCTATAGGCTGCGCCAGCCTTATACCTGCTTCTCTAAGAAGCATAAAGAAGAAGCTCATTAATAATACCTCTGCCACCACTGGAATTGGCACTCCTGCCCTTGATACAGCCAGTCTGAAAAGAAAATCTGTGGAAATTAATGAAACGTGATAGGTTTCAAATGAAACATAAAGCCCTGGTGCAATTACAGATATAATAAAAGCTGCCATTCTTATTATCCTTGCGGAATTTGCATAGTACTTATTTACATAATAGTCATCCGGCATTTGAAAATTTTCAACAAAAAAATATGGTGCTGTAATAACCATAGGGGTTCCATCCACAATAATTACTACTCTTCCTTCCAGCAGCTTCGAAGCTGCAATATCAGGTTTTTCTGTATATCCAACAGTGTCGAAAAAAGTTTTCTTATTTTTTAACTTTTCCTCTAAATAATTAATGTCCAGGATATATTTTAAATTATTATTTTTTATTTCATTTTTAATTCCATCTACTAAGGTTTTAGGAGCTGTTCCTGCAATATAGGCAAGTACTATTACAGTATTGGTCTCTGTTCCATATGTCATGCTTTCAAATTTAAGATCTTTATTTTTTATCTTTCTTCTTATTAAGGATATATTGTCCACGAAGGCCTCAGTAAAGCCCTCTCTTGGTCCCTTAAGCACTGATTCAACCTCAGGCTGGCTTACACTTCTCCTTACATATCCTTTGGCTTCTGTAAAAATCTTTTCCTGAATAAAGTCAAATACAATTAAGACGTCTCCTGATAATACATGGAGAAGGGCATCTTCTTTGCTTTTAACATCTCCTATGGAATTCCCAATAAGGACTTTTTCTTCTATATAATCGATGTTATCTTCAATGTAATAGTTTCTGAGAAATCCATCAATTACATATTCACTTATAAATTTAGAATCACAAAGATTGTCTATAAAAAATAAGTTTATTAAACCGCAGCTGCATTTTAATGTTCTTTGCTTAAAATCAGTGTTATCTTTTAGAGTATTTTTAATAAATTCAACATAATCTTCATTCATTATGAATCACCATTAATATTGTTTGTATTTAATAGGATAATATTCTTTCAATTAGTGTAAACTATGTAAAAAGTAATAAGGAGCATTATGGTACCTATGGATGGATTATATAGTAAATATATCTTTTTTCTTATAATGGGAGTTTCAGTGGCATCGATAAAAACATATCCGTCTATTTTCTTTAGGGAAGGCAGAAATGAGAGCTGGATAGGTGTGATATGTGCATCTGTTTTAATAGCTGTATATGCCGCATTTCTGGTTAAACACATTTTGAAGAAAGATAGCTTTTCCTTTCCCCAGTTTTGCCAGGATACATTTGGAAAAGTATTTGGTACTATTATAAAATTATTTTATTCAGTCATACTGCTTTTAACCATGGTAGAGAGCTGCTCCGTTCCCGCCAGCTTATTCCATACTAACTTTTTTATTGAATCTCCTATGTGGTATATACTATTGTTTTTTACCATACCAGCTGCTTACATAGTAAAAAACGGGGAAAAGTCAGTAATTGTGTCATGTATTATAGGAATCACAGGATCTATATTCAATGGTATTAATTTATATATGCTTACTTATAAATATAAAATATATAGGAGGTTATTCCCAGTATTTTTAAAGGGATTTACACTTCAATCCCTATTTAGCTTTATAAAGATATTAGGTCTATTTTCATTTTTTATAATCCCATTAATGCTTATTGGCAGAATAAAAAATAAAGGAAATTTAAAAAGATCAATTATGGTGGGTGTCTTATTCACCTGTCAAATGCTGATAGTAAGTACAATAGGCACATTGGCAACATTTAATATAGAAAGATCAATAACCATATCCTATCCTAAAATGATTCAGACTCAGTTAATAAGAAGCATAAGATTTGAATTACTTGCAAGTGGTGAATTCTATGTAATATTTCAGGTTGTCACATCATGGACACTAAAATATATAATTACATTTACAGTTCTGCTGCTGCTGTTATCCAGCTTTAACATATTAAATAAAGTATCTAAAAACATTCAAATTATAATTATTACTTTCTTAACATATATTCTTGCATTAATTTCTGCTGGTAATTTATTAACATTTTTTAATATATTAAATATCTTTGCATATATCTGCTTTTTTTCGTATTTTATATTGCCAATTATCATGATGGTAATAAGTTCTATTAAAAGCAGGCTGTCAAAAGGTCAAAGCAATAATTAAATAAATCCTTCCATTAATAAAATATAAATTATTGCAGAAACTATATAGAAAGTAACAAATATCTTCACCGTAGCTGTCACAAAATATCCAATCCTCAAGGATTTTTGGGACTGCTAAAGGTGATTAGATATTTACTTTCTATAAGCAAACTTAAAGTAAAAGGGAGGAATTGTATGATTTTTTTGCGATGGCTTGGAAGCATTGTTCTGATTTTTTGGTTAATTGGATTAATTTTAAGAATTGGAGGAAACCTGATAAATTTATTACTGCTTATTGCTGCCTTAGTATTTGTAGTGGATGTTATTTTAGAAAGAAAAAAATCTATGTAGACATTCCTTTTAAACTCTTTAAACTGCTGATATTCATTTATGTCAGCAGTTTTTATTTTTCATTGGTGAATTTCAATTTTCCACCTGTATAGAAAGTGAATATCTATATATTTAACTTTATACTTAATATTTAACTGTATACTTAATATACAAGTATATGATATAATTATTTTTGTTCATGGAAGGGGGATTGGACACTAATGACATTCATCAACAATTTAAAATCTAACAGTATTATAAACTTATTGAAGTCTATACTCTTAACCATATTAAAATTTTTAGATAAGTATTATTTTATCTTTATAGGATTATATTTCTTAAAAGGTGCGATGCATACTGCCTTGCATGCTAAAACAGGAATAGATTATAAAGTTTACTTATTTTTGCTTGTACTGGCTGCATTTACAGCCTATAAGGATATACGAAATGATGTTAAAATAATTCCATTTTTGATGCTTGCAATTCCATATCTTTTATTAATATGGTATATATCAAAAAATGGATATGATTTTTGGGGAAAGATGCTTAAATGGCAAATTAGTCAGGGTTTTGTTGTAAACTGGAATAACTTATTTAGTAAAATACCTTTTAATGATGCTTCCTTTGCCAGAATAATAAAAAATGATACATTGACCTGGTTCTTTAGACTGGTATATAATAACGGCTTCGTTCTTCCAGTTATGATTCCGTTATATAGAGCTGCAATTTCTAAGGACTTTAAAAAAATGTTAAGGTATACACTATCAGCGCATATATTTCAGGTATTTCTGATAACTCCATTTTATCTTATATTTCACGTTCAGGAGGTATGGTATGTGCTTGGGCAGCCTGATGGACTGGCAAGACATTTAACTCCAAAAGCAGCTGCAGGGGTTACCCTTAATTGTTTTCCATCAATGCATACATCCATTGCATTTGCAATGTTTTTACTTGTACTTAGAGAAAAAGATAAAATTTTTAAATTTATTTGGTCTTTTTTCTGCTTATGTGTAGTTTATTCTACCATGTATCTTGAAATTCATTGGGTTATTGATGTTCTGGGTGGTATTGTTCTGGCAATTGTTACAGTAAAACTTGTAGACTTTGTTTTAGATAAAGGTGAGAAGCTTTTGTACAAGCCTTTGAGCAGATTCTATTATAGGGATTCAACCAAAGGATCAAAATCAACCACTATAAATAACTATTACCTTGATACTTTATAATAACTTTGCATAGCAAAGATGCCTAAGCACTGCTTAGGCATCTTTTCCCATGTCTGATAATACTAATCCTTTATTATGTTCAAGAGCCCAGCTGATACCCCAGTCACTTTGGAATATTAACAAATCTCTATCTTTTAAATCCTTAACAATCTTAGTGTCACTTGTAAGATTTAACCTTTCCAGATCAATATCTGTATCTTCTATCCATCTGACATATTTATAAGGTAATCTTTCCATTTTTATATCTACGTTATATTCATTTTTCAATCTATATTCTAATACTTCAAACTGAAGAACTCCTACAACTCCTACTATTATTTCTTCGATACCTATATGAAGTTCTTTAAATACCTGAATTGCACCCTCTTGAGATATTTGAGTTACACCTTTAATAAATTGTTTTCTTTTCATGGTGTCTATGGTTTTAACTCTTGCAAAATGTTCTGGAGCAAAAACAGGTATGCCTTCAAACTTAAATTTTTTATTGCCTGCACATAAAGTATCTCCAATTCTGAAGATTCCAGGGTCGAAAACTCCTATTATATCACCTGCATAAGCTTCTTCTATAATCTCTCTGTCCTGAGCTAGAAACTGCTGAGGCTGAGCTAATTTTATTTTATTTCCTCCCTGCACATGATATACTTCCATACCCTTTTTAAATTTTCCTGAGCAAATTCTCATAAACGCAATTCTGTCTCTATGAGCAGGATTCATATTAGCCTGAATTTTAAATATAAATGCAGAAAATTCATCATTAAATACATCTATTTCGCCTTTATCAGACTGTCTTGGAAGAGGTGGAGTAGTTAATTCTAAAAAATATTTTAAGAATGGCTCCACTCCAAAGTTAGTTAATGCACTGCCAAAAAACACTGGAGTTAATTCACCTTTATTTACCTTTGAAGAATCAAATTTATCTCCGGCTATATCCAATAATTCAATATCTTCCTTAAGCTTATCATGAAGCCCTACGCCTAATAACTCACCAAATATTGGATCATCTACACTTCCTTCAATGGATTCCACCTCAGTCTGACCATGGTTTCCACCATTAAATACCTCTACCAGCTTTCTTTTTCTATCGTAAACACCCTTAAAATCTGCTCCGCTTCCTATAGGCCAATTCATAGGATAAGATTTTATTCCCAATACATTTTCTATTTCTTCCATTAATTCAAATGGATCTCTGCTTTCTCTATCCATCTTGTTTACAAATGTAAATACAGGAATTCCTCTTAAGCTGCATACATGAAATAACTTTTTAGTCTGATCTTCTACTCCTTTTGCTGCATCAATAACCATTACTGCACTATCTGCTGCCATTAAAGTTCTATATGTATCTTCACTAAAATCCTGATGGCCTGGAGTGTCTAATATGTTTATACAATATCCATCATAATTAAACTGCATTACTGAGGAAGTAACAGAAATACCTCTCTGCTTTTCTATTTCCATCCAGTCAGAAACTGCATGCTTAGATGCTTTTCTTGACTTAACAGAGCCAGCTAATCTAATTGCTCCTCCGTAAAGTAACAGCTTTTCAGTCAGCGTAGTTTTACCTGCATCAGGGTGTGAAATAATTGCAAATGTTCTTCTTCTTTCAATTTCATTAAATAGTTCTGACACCGCATTTTCCCTCTTTTCTAAAAGTTTATGCTTCATTATTATAGCAGTTAACAAATAAGTTTGCAATTACGATATAATTATTATTATGCCAACGTTTACTATTCTTTATTTTATTTTACTACATGATATAATTATTTGTAGTTAATAATTATATTACTGTTACAATATATAAAAAAACTTAACGCTGGAGGATTAATATGTATAAATTAGTAGCTTTAGATATGGATGGTACTTTATTAAAAGAAGATAAAACAATTTCATCTAAAAGTTTTGCTGCTATAAAATCTGCAAAAGAGAATGGTGTAAAAGTAGTTCTTACAACAGGAAGACCTCTTAAGGGAATTAAAAGATATCTTAAACAGCTTAATTTAGTAAATGAAGATGATTACGCTATTGCTTTTAATGGCGCACTAATACAAAACGTAAAAACTGGAAAAGTAATTTCTGAAAATATTATGACTCATGATGATCTTAAATACCTATATGATTTAAGCCTGAAACTTAAAGTGAATATTCATGCATTGTCCTATGATTCTGTTCTAACTCCAAAGTGCAGTAAATATTCACAATTAGAGGCAAGTCAAAATCAAATTCCACTTGATATAGTTGATTTTAATAATTTAGATAGTTCAATTCCAATAGTAAAAATAATGTATATTGATGAAGCTGAAATATTAGACAGGGTGGTCAAAGATCTGCCTAAGCAGATATACCAGAAGTATACTGTTGTTAGAAGCTGTCCATACTTTATAGAATTTTTAAACAAAACTGTAAATAAAGGTTTTGGAGTTGAAGCACTGGCTGACAATTTGGGAATAAAAAGAGAAGAGGTTATCTGTGTTGGTGATGCAGGAAATGATATGCATATGATAAAATATGCCGGTTTAGGTGTAGCCATGGGAAATGCATTCCCTGAAGTAAAAGAAGCAGCAGATTACGTTACAAAAACCAATGAAGAGGACGGAGTAGCCCATGCCATTAATAAATTTATATTAAACAAAAAAGCATGCTAGAAAAAATCTGGAGTTTACACTCCAGATTTTTTAAAGATTAAAGATTAAAGAACAGATAACAAATAATGTAGATTTTCAGCTGAAGCTGAAAATCAATAATTTAAGTTTTGCCCTAAGGCAAAACAACATTATTTGATCTTTGTTCTTTGTTCTTTTCTACTTTAGTATAAACCCTATTTTTTTCTGCATTTTTCTAAGAGTTTTATTAGCCACATAGTTTGCCTTTTCAGCTCCTGCTTTGTATATTCCTTCAAGATATGATTTATCTTCCATTAGTTCATTAACCTTTTTCTGAATGGGCTCGAGTTCTGCAATTATTGCTTCAGCTACATCTTTTTTAAATTCTGCATATCCCTGTCCCATATATTTCTTTTCAATATCATCACAGGATAAACCTGTTAGTACACTCAATATGCTCATTAAATTTTTTACTCCAGGCTGGTCATCACTGTATTTTACAGTTCCCAGGCTGTCTGTAACTGCTCTGTTTATTTTCTTTCTTATAACATCTGGTGTATCCATAATTAATATATAGCTGTTAGGATTATCCGAAGACTTTGACATTTTCTTTGCTGGATCCTGTAAATCCATTATTCTGGCTCCAGAGTCTGGTATATACGGTTCTGGAATAGTAAATGTGGGACTATAGGTATTGTTAAATCTATTAGCAATGTCCCTGGTTATTTCCAGATGTTGCTTTTGGTCTCCTCCTACAGGCACTAAATCAGCTTGATATAACAGTATATCTGCAGCCATCAGCACTGGATAATTTAGAAGTCCGGCAGAAATACTGTCTCCATATCTTTTAGATTTATCCTTAAACTGAGTCATTCTGTTTAATTCTCCAATATATGTGGAACAATTTAAAAGCCATGCTGCTTCACTATGAGCCGGCACATGAGACTGAATGAACATAGTATTCTTCTCTGGATCAATGCCGGAAGCAATATATATTGCAAGCACCTCTAAAGTTCTTCTTCTTAAGTCCTTAGGTTCCTGTTTCACTGTTATAGCATGCAGATCCACTACACAATAATAGCAGTCATATTCATTCTGCAATTTTACCCAGTTTTTAATTGCTCCAATATAATTACCTAGAGTAAGATTTCCAGATGGCTGAATGCCGCTGAATATGACCTTCTTTTTTTCTTCCATAAAAATTACCTCCAATTAAAATTATGTATACAAAAAGCCCTATAGCAAATGCTATAGGGCGAATTAGTCGCGGTACCACCTAAATTTGAGAAATATATATTTCTCCTCATAAAGATACACTAATGATATCCTGCTTTTATAACGTAAAGCATACGACAAAGGACTACTTATAATTCATCCTGTTTCTCAGGGACCCATTGGACTTAAGCATGGCTGCTGCAATTTCACCATCTGCAGCTCTCTTTGAACTTGTTTTTAAGTTTACTTGCTTCCCGTCAGTGAATTTAAATGTTTTGTTAAAATTATATTATGCTTTTAAAATTAAAATGTCAATATATTATTTTATTTTTTCCATAAACCGTGTAAATTGCAATATTCTCTTGCATATAAAACTTCTTCATCCAATTTAAATACAGCTTCTGGTTTGTCTCCTGGTTTTAAGTATTTTCTGTAAACTTTATTAGCTGTATGAACTTCTATCCATTCTATATAATGTTTCTCAAGCATTGGATGTTCAACAGCACCAACTTTAACTAAAACTCCGCCATCTATTTTTTCAATTACTGGTACATGCTTTTCCACTGCAGCATCTGTTGTATTCTCTTTTAATAATGTCATTGGCTTACCGCAGCAAACTAATGTTCCTCCTGATGGGTGCACAACCTCCACAATATTACCACATACTTCACATTTGTAAATTTGTCTTAACTCAGTCATTGTAAACCCTCCTTAAATCAATAATTATTAACAGGTACTTTTATATATCTATTAATAACTATTATTCGACACTTTTATAATAATTCCTCCTTTATTTATATGAATTTTTAAAATTTTTACAACAATTAAATAATCACAGTAACTTTATATGTTCCTTTCTTTTCATATTTAATTAAATCCTCTGGCTGTTTTTCTCCATTTAAGAATACTCCTTTATTTTCGCCCCTGTTGATGTGAATATAATAAATGGACTCATTATAATTATAAGTAATGCTGTACTCATTCCATTCATTTGGAATGCATGGCGATATTCTAAAACCTTTACCTTCCTCCAGCTTCAGACCAAGTATTCCTTCTATTCCAGTTCTATACATCCACCCTGCTGCACCAGTGTACCAGCTCCATCCGCCTCTTCCCTCATGAGGCTCTTTATCATATATATCAGCAGTCATCACATATGGCTCAGTTTTGTATACCTCACACTCAAGATGTGACCTGGTATGATTTATGGGATTTATCATATTAAATATCTTCCAGGCTTTATCTCCCAGTCCCATTCTGCAATATGCTGCTATAACCCATACAGCACCGTGAGTGTACTGACCTCCATTTTCTCTTACTCCCGGCACGTAACCTTTAATATATCCCGGTTCTAATGAGCTGTTGTAGAAAGGAGGTGTTAAAAGAAGCACCATTCCTTTATCATACTTAATTAAATTTGTTTCAAGTGATTCCATAGCCTCTTTTGCTCTTGATGGCTTTCCTGCTCCTGATATTACCGACCAGCTTTGTGCCAGTGAATCTATTTTGCATTCTTCATTTTCAGCAGAACCTAAAGGTGTACCATCATCAAAATATGCTCTTCTGTACCAATCTCCATCCCATGCATACTTCTCAAGATTTTCCCTTAGCAGATCTTTAGCCTGAATATATTTATCAGCCTTTTCCCCATGATTTTTAAATCTGCACAGTTGAGCAAACTTATCAAGAATGGTATATAAAAACCAACCAAGCCATACGCTTTCACCTTTGCCGCCATTTCCAACTGTATTCATACCATCGTTCCAATCTCCAGATCCCATTAGAGGAATGCCGTGACTTCCAAACTTAAGAGACCTGTCAATTGCTCTTATACAATGGTTGTAAATAGTATCTTCTTCTTCAGTATCTGATATTATGCTATATCTTTCATCTTCTCCTTCTTCAAGGGGCTTATCTTTTAAATATGGCTGTTTTTCCTCAAGTATAGAATAATCCCCGGTATTTTTAATATAATCTGCGGTTACAAATGGCATCCACAGTAAATCATCTGAAAACCTTGTTCTTATGCCGCTGTTTATAATTGGATGCCACCAGTGCTGTACATCTCCTTCTGCATATTGTCTTGAAGCACTGTGTATTATTTGATTTCTGCATATTTGTGGATTCAAATACAATGCTGCCATGGAATCCTGCAGCTGATCCCTAAAGCCAACAGCTCCCCCGCTTTGGTAAAAGGCTGTTTTAGACCAAAGTCTGCAGGAAATTGTCTGATACATCAGCCATCCATTTAAAAGTATATCCATTGTTTTATCTGGAGTCTTGACTCTAATTTTACCTAAAATATCACTCCAGCCTTTTTTAACAAGTAAAAGCTCATTGTTAACAGCGTTAATATCACTGAATTTGTGAACTATCTCATTTATGTTTTCAATACTTTCATCTTCGCCTAAAATTATAGTCAAATACTTTTCTTCATCAGGTTCCAAATTAACTTTACAGCTCATGGATATACAAGGATCAAATCCGCTGCCAGAGGTATTGGATAATCCAGCTTTTTTTAAAGCTTTAGGACATTCTACTGATCCTGACCTTCCAAAAAACTCCTTTCTATTACCAGTATAGGATATATCATCTCCTCCTATTATCTTCAAGTATGCATAAAGCTTATTAAAATATTTGTTATATGGATTATTGGCATAAATATACTGTTCATCATGGTTATAATATGTGGAAATATACTGTGCTGTGTGCTCAGGATTCACTCCTAAAACCATTCTGGCATAATAAGTTATGGATATTTTTCTCTTTTCATTAGTATTATTTTTTAATTTTACAATACAAAGTTTTGCACTATGTTCTTTAGCAGCAAACATGGTGATCTCTCCAATTATTCCTTCAAATTCATGAGTGAAAATTGAATATCCAAATCCATGTTTAATTATATATTCTCCATTATCACGTACAGGTTTAGGTGATATACTCCACACCCTGCCATTATCCTCATTTCTTAAATATATCTCTTCACTTTCTCCATCTTCCACAGGATCATTTGTCCAGTTTGTAATTTTATTTTCTCTGCTGTTCTTATACCATGAATATGAAACACCATTTTCCGAAACATTAAACCCGAACTTGCCGTTAGATATTACATTAATCCATGGTGCAGGTGTGTTTTTGTAATTGTTTAATATGATATTATATTCATTATTTTTTAGATCAAAGCCTCCATATCCATTGAAATATTCCAAATCAGGTTTTTCATGCTTATATGGAATGTAATTATGTTCAATTTTGCTTACTGGAAGCTCTTGTACCTCATCTAAAACTTTATTGCTGTTTTTTATCTGACTTATTAAACTTCCCTTATCTGAATTTATAACTAATCTGGCAATGGCTGATATAAACCTAATGTCCTCTTCCGGCACGGTACACCTGCTTAGTAAGAATATGCCCCCTGATTTATTCTGCTTATCTCTGGCATGGCTTGATGCTATAAATTCTTGTAATGAATGCTGCAATGCCTGATCATAGGTGCTTTCCTCCATATTTACAATAACTAAATCAACTTTGAGTCCTTTAGCACTCCAGTATTCGTGTGCATTAAGCATTTGCCTTACCATGTCAATATGGCTTTCTTTACTTATAATGAGCAGTACAATTGGTAAATCTCCAGATATTCCATAAGGCCATAGATTACTTTGAAATTTTAATATTGATTTTATTTCATTTTCCCTATCTTTAAATGTGGTGTTCAAAAATAATATATTTGACGCCATTAACTGATACATATTCGCCTGGGATGATTTTATACCTAAATACTTCATTTCTAATTGTGCCTGAGTCCAGGATAGTTTAAATATTCTATCCACATTATGCATATTATTATACTTTTTAGCTAAATCAAGCACTTCATCTCTTGTATTTGATATTCCTATTGTATATGCAGCCTTTATAGTACCTCCAGGCGGAATTTTCACCCTTACTCTCATACTGATTATTGGATCTAAAACTGCTCCTGCTGTATTTTTAAGCACTGAATCCTTCTCCATAACCTGAGGTGAAGTTAAGTTGTTGCATCTTCCTATAAAATTAGCTCTATTGGTTTCATATTGTATTGGTCCAATTCTTTCTCCATCAATACATACAGTTTCCATAGTCCAGGGCTGTTTTTCACCTTTTTTTCTTACCCTTCTGTTAGCAGTTATACAGTTTAAGCTTTCTATAAATTCAGTGCTTATAAATAAATTACTGAAGGCAGGGTGAACCAGGTCAGTATTATATTCAGCAAGAGTGATCTCGCTATAGCTGGTAATTTCAATGGTCCTGCTGTGATCACTATGATTTGTAATGTTTAATCTCCTTGTTTCACAGTTATCTTCATTTGAAACTGCAATTTCTGTTCTGGTTTCAATGTTACCGTCTTTTCTTAAAAATTCTGCCTTATCTAAAGCAAATGTAACTTCATACTTATCTCCAGTGCATTTGCATGGCTCAAAGGCAGCACTCCAGTAATCTCTTGAATTTACATTTCTAATATAAAAAAATGTTCCTTTATTATCTCTTGTTACATCCTCTTTCCACCTGTAAATCAGCATATTGTCAAGCTTTGAATACCCAGTTCCGGAATTTGTTATCATTAATGAATAGGCTCCATTTGATAATAAATGTGTTTCTGGTATCTCAGTATTTGCTGTGGTGTATTTTCTAACAATAATATTGCTTTTTTCAAAGCTGGAATTACTATAATCAATTATCTGTTTTCTATCATATATTACTCTATTTGAAACCTTCTCCTGAAGCAGCAGTTCCGTTGCCTTAACCATTGGTACTCTGTGAAATCTTTCCTGTAATATGTTTTTATTCAAAACATTATCCAAAGCCATAAAGCTCATGCCTTCATGGTGAACCATAAAACATTTTACAATTGCCTTTCCTTTTCCTTTTGGCAGTCTTTCATTAGTATAATCTACAGATTCGTAAAATCCATATTTCCCAACAAGTCCTTCAGAAATCAGCCTATTTACATTTTCCATTCCATTTTGCAAATCTATCTGAAGTGCCAATAGTGTAGAATATGGTGAAATCACCAATTCATTGGAAAGTCCTCTCTTTAAGCCTATTCCAGGTACTCCAAAAGCCTTATACTGATAATTTAAGTTTAAATCAAAATTGTAAAAAGCTGACTCTGAAATTCCCCATGGAACTCTTCTTTGTTTACAATACTTTCTTTGACCATCAATAACAGCCTTATATGTTTCATCTAATAATGTATTTGGAAAGCTTTTCATTATTAGTAAAGGCATAAAGTATTCGAACATTGTGCCGCTCCATGACACCAATGCCTTACTTTTAAATATAGATGTAAGGGCTCTGCCTAATTTAAACCAATGTATTTGTTCAACATCACCTTTTGCAATAGCAATAAAGCTTGCCTGCCTGGATTCTGATGCCAGCAGATCATAATAGCAGTTCCCAAGTGAATCTCTGTTAATATCATATCCAATAGAAAAAAGCTGTCTTTTCTTATCATAAAGCATGGTAAAATCAGTTGAATCTGCAATGATATTTAATCTGCTGATAATGTCTTCAATGTTATTTACTAACTTATCTATTTCTTCAATTCCACTTTCAATTAAATCGCATAATTCTAAATACAACTTATCATGTTTATTAGAAGAAATGACTTCATAATCAGTAATTATTTCTTTAGTTTTACTGCTTAAATCTTTTATGGGTACACTTGAAAAAATATTCATAATGTTTTCTTTTTCATCATCATTTATTTGAGAAGATTCTAAAATGGTATCAAGCCACGGCATAAACTTTTCTATTTCTCTTAAATCATTTGACACATTCTTTTTTACTTTATTTACCCAGTATAATTTATTAATATCAATTGTGTTTTCCAATTCCTCAGTTTTATTCAATACATTAATTAAAAGTCTCCTCCAATAAGTTATACTGTACTCATTCTTGATTTCTCCATTTAATATAATTGAATAAAAATCTTTTATATTAAGTTCTTTGTAAATATCATCATCTGCAATATGAAGCAGATCCTCCAAGCCTTTAATCTGATTTTTATTTACTATGGGCTTTGTAAGATATTCTTCTAAAGATGCTGAAACTTCCCATAGATAGCCTACTAAATTTCCACTGTCAACAGTAGAAATATATTCTGGTTTCAAGGTATCTTTTGTCCTGGTATCATACCAATTATAAAAATGTCCTCTGTATCTTTTTAATCCCTCCATACTGCTCAGTATCTTTTCAATTCTTTCTACTGTGTCTGAAATTCCAATATACCCTAAATCATATGCTGCAATATTAGATGTAAGTCCCATAGCCATATTTGTAGGAGATGTTCTATGAGCAACTCCATTGCTGGGATACTCCTGATAATTATCCGGTGCCAGCCAATGGTTCTCATCATTTACAAAGTCCTCAAAATATGCAAAGGTTCTTCTGGCAATTTTCCTAAGTTCCACTTTCTGTTTATTGTGCAGCTGAAATGGTACCTTTTTCCCATCCTTGCTTATATAATAAGCAATATAAGGACTTAAGAACCAAACAATTACAGTTGGCAGCATAATAAGAAATGCCTCAAAAGACCTGGCTGCAGCAACAACACCTGTGAATAAAGCCAAAGCACTGGCTATCCACATAGCTTTGATATAATATTTTAGCTGTTTTCCAGTCTGAGCTTCAGCATCTGCAGCAGTCTGCCATTCCAGCAGATTCCTCTTACTTACATAAACTCTGTAAATAGTCCTTATAATTGCATCCAGCATTAAGCATGATACATAGGGCAGAAAACAAAATATTAAAAATATCTGTTCTACCATAGTTTTTCCGTTGTTTACCTTACCTGAAAGGCTTATGCCTTTTATTGGTGCTACTACTGCTTCAGATACATCAAAAAGCATAGGGGCCAGTAATGCTATAACAGCAATAGCAAACCATCTCTCACTTTTAGGAAGAATACTAAATGAAAGTAAAGTTAATACAACAAGTGAAACTGGCAATAAGCTCCTCCTGATATTATCGATGATTTTCCACCTGGATATTGCATTCAAAGATGATTTTTTAAAGATCCATGGAATTAACTGCCAGTCACCTCTTACCCACCTGTGCAGTCTTTTGCAGCTGGATAAATAAGAAGAAGGATACCCATCTATTAATTCTATATCTGTAGCCAAAGCAGCCCTTGTATAGCAGCCTTCCAGTAGATCGTGGCTTAACACAGAGTTTTCAGGTATTTCATTGCTCAATATCTGATTAAATACATCTACATCGTAAATTCCTTTTCCTGTGAAAATTCCCTCCCCAAAAACATCCTGATAAACGTCTGATATGGCCGTAGTATACATATCAATACCTGTTTCCCCGGAAAATATCCTTGAAAATAAGGTCTTGTTTGCACTTGTTGTACTTACACTTATTCTAGGCTGAATAAGCCCATATCCTCTTAGAACCTTATTATTCTTTAAATCCAAATAGGGCTTATTTAATGTATGAGCTATAGTTCCTATTAATTTTTTTGCGCAGTCTCTTGGAAGCTGAGTGTCAGCATCCAGAGTTATTACATACTTTACATTTTTTAAGTTGCTTATATCACCGCTGAGCACATTATAACTTGTATTATTGGAGCCTCTTATTAAAGCGTTGAATTCCATTAGTTTTCCGCGCTTTCTTTCCCAGCCCATCCACATTTTTTCTTTATCATTATACTTTCTAATCCTGTTAAGAAAATAAAAAATATCCTTTTCGCCGCTGCAATACTTATCATTTAGATATCTCACATGACTGAGGGCTCCCTTAACTATTTCATTATCCTCAGTTTCCTTCTGATTATGGCTATCCTTAAAATCTCCTAATAATGCAAAGTATACATTTTTCTCATTATTTGCAAGATAGTATACCTCTATACTATCTAGTAATTCATGCACTCTCTTTTCATTATTTATAAGTGCCGGCACTACCACCACAGTGGTAACTTCCTTAGGTATACCGCTTGCAAATTCCAGTTTTGGCAAAAATGATGGTTCTAAAAGATGGTTAATACTCCAGTGAAAAATGGAAATTACTATTTCACTGCATGGAATTATTATGGCAGCGGCAGCAATAATATACTTCCAGAGTATTGGGTTTGTATCCTCTGCATATGTATTTCCAATTATTAGAGCTATAAAAATAAATATTCCTGCAGTTATTGTTCCTAAATACCACGAAACCGCATTGTGCTTTATTTTAGATTTTATTTTTCCATATAAATTGGGCTTATATCCCATCTTTTCCTTCAAACATGATATACCTTCATCCGTAATATAATAGCCTACATGTTTTAGATATTCTCTGCTTTGCTGCACAGTATTTTCCTCAGCACATTCTACAGCCTTTTTAGCTATATAAGATTCTGGTATTTTTGTTTCTCTCCAAAGTTTCTCAATGCAATGTCTATAGTAATCCCTGGACTTAAAATCCATATTATTATAAATTCCCGATGGATCTTTTCTTAAAATCTTTTCAACATAACTTAACTTCTCAAAGCATTGCTTCCAATTTATAGATGAAACTTCTCTTATACCTGTTATGCTGTTTCCTATAGATAACTGAAAGCCAGCCTGAAGCTGGTGTTCTATTTTTATCATTCTTTCAATGTTAGTTTCCTGCAGATCCAGCTTTTCACCTATCCATTTATAAATTTCAATATTATCTATTCCATTATCCCTTAGAGCTTTAATAAATCTTTCAATATAATGTGAAGACAGCTCACCGGCTTTTTCTAACTTCAGGGCTGAAAGTTCACTTTGAAGATTGTTTCCACTTATGGCATTAATTAATGTATCTGCATTAATGTCAGCTTCCCTTTTATCCTTCTCTGAAAGAACCAGCTTTTCACATACTATGCCAATGTTCTGTATCAATGCAGTTCTAATCATTATTGGAAGTGCCCATAGTTCTCCGCTTGTTAAAATGGTGCTCTCCTGATAAGCATTAATAAAGGATTCTATTATGTCCTCATCCACTCTTCCATCAGTATGAGATACCAATTCTACTGCAATATGATAAATTCTTGGATAGTTTTTCATAATGCCTTGGTCAATTGCAGGCAGATTTTTATAATAGTGTGCCGGCATGCTGCGGATTATGTCTTTATATTCTCTTTCTATTAAATATAAATTATCAAGAAGCCATTCTGCTGCAGGTACTAATTCTCTTTTATTTTTAAAATTTTTATCTATATATAAATAACATTCTAATATTTTGTCATAGCTTTCTTTTAAACTTTTAATTACTTTTTTCCTGCAGTTTGTTCTGCCGGCAGCTGAATATTCATTTGATATTTTTCCTGCATGTTTTTCTAATCCTTCTTTATCTACATTTAAAGAAGGAACATCATTCATAATATTATGTTCATTACAAAGGTTTCTGTTTATTGAAAAGTAGATTATTGCTCCAATAACCGCAGCTGATATAATATAAACATAATACATAGAAAAACCATCCTTTCACTGTATGAAATATAATAACATACCTAAAAAATTGTGCTTTAATTATTATATCCATCAGCCATAAAAATATGTTTTCTATGTGATTATCCACTAATTCCCACTATTTCAATGACAATTTTACATATATTTTATATGCTATAAAATTTTTTAAATGATTCAATAGCATAAGTATGATCTTTAACTCCGCCAGTTTCCCTTACTGAGTGCATTGCAAGAAGTGCTGTTCCCATATCAACTGATTTAATATTTACATGAGTAGAATTTATTGGTCCTATAGTAGAGCCTCCTCTTTCATCAGATCTATTTACAAATCTCTGAACAGGTACATGAGCCTTATTGCATATTTCCTCATAAATTGCTGAGGAAACACTGTCTGAAGTATAACTTTGACTGGCGCTTACTTTAATTACTGGTCCTTTATTAATCATTGGTCTGTTAACAGGATCTGCTTTTTCACCTCTGTTTGGATGAACTGCATGGGCAGAATCACAGGATATAATAAAAGAATTGGCTAATGCTCTGAAATATTCTTCTCTGCCGCCTCCAAGACACAATACTATCCTTTCAAGAATGCCGGCAAGCATTGGCGAATCTGCTCCTTGTTTAGTTGAACTGCCAACCTCTTCATTGTCAAAGCATACCAAAACCTTTGTACTTAACCCAGGCTCCGACTCAGTAATTGACTTCAGTCCAGCATGAACCATAGTTAAATCATCTAATCTGCTGCTGGAAATAAACTCATTATTTAATCCAAAAATACATCCTTTTTGGAATTCATATAAGAACAAATCAAAATCAATTATATCCTTACTGTTTACATTTAGTTCCTTAGCTATTTCTGATAATAGATAATTTCCCTTTTCAAGCTGATCATTTACAAGTGAAATTATAGGAAGCATATCACTTTGTCTATTTAAAGCTACACCCTGATTTATTTCTCTGTTCATGTGTATTGCAAGATTAGGTATTATCAAAATAGGCCTTTTAATATTTACAAGTCTGATTACAGGCTTCATAGGATTTTCACTTCTTATTGCAACCCTTCCTGCTACAGATAATGGCCTGTCCATCCATGTATTTAAAATAGGTCCTCCATATACTTCTGTATTTAATTTTACATATGCACCTTCTGATACTATTTCAGCATTTGGCTTAATTCTAAAAGTTGGTGAATCAGTATGTGCACCAATAATCTTAAAACCACTATCCTCTATTTCGCCATTGCCTGTAATAAAAGCTGTAACAGCAGAGTCATTCTTTGATACAAAGTATTTTTCTCCCTTTAAAAGATTCCAATGCTGCTCCTCATGTAATTCCTTAAATCCATTATTAATCAATATTTTCTTTACACTGTTCACAGTATGAAAGGCACTTGGGCTGTCATATATAAAGTCAATTAACTCCTGTGCATTTTTTAATTCTGTTTCTTTTTCCATTTTTAATTCCTCCTGCTTATAAATATATTTATAATAAAATTATAGCCAATATTTATGGAAAAGTACATTTTTATAACAAATAATAATTTTGTTGTGTTAATATAGGTAGTAAACAACATATTTTAAGAGGTGTAAAAAATGCTTGCTAAGTTTATAGTTAGTAAATTTATAAAAAATCATGAACAGGTTGATGATCCTAAAGTAAGGGATTCTTATGGATACCTTGGAGGAATTATAGGAATTATTTTAAATTTTACATTGTTCCTTACAAAGCTTATTGTTGGCATTATAACTCATAGTATTTCAGTAACTGCTGATGCCTTTAATAATTTATCTGACACCGCATCATCACTGATTACTATATTAGGATTTAAACTGGCCTCTAAACCTGCTGACAGAGAGCATCCCTTTGGACATGGAAGAATTGAATATCTGTCTGGATTAATTGTTTCATTTATGGTTATGCTGGTAGGTTTTCAATTTTTGAAATCTTCCTATGACAGGATCATACACCCTGTTAAAGTTGTATTTCAGTTAATTCCATTTGTTCTTATTCTGATTTCTATTGGTGTGAAAATCTGGCTAAGCAGATTTAATAATTATATAGGTAAAACAATAGATTCATCTGCCCTGCAGGCATCTTCTTTTGATGCGCTGGGTGATGTGTTTACTTCTTCATCTGTTGCAGCATCATTGATTTTATCAGGACTTACTGCTTATCCAATAGATGGTTACATTGGAATTCTAATCTCACTTTTTATATTGTATTCAGGTTTTACTTTAATAAAGGACACTATTGATCCACTGCTTGGACAGGCCCCAGATGAAAAATTAGTTAAAAGCATTGCTGATGGTGTGACAAGCTATGATTATATTAGTGGTGTACATGATCTTATTGTGCATAACTATGGTCCTGGAAGAATTATGGCATCAGTTCATGCAGAGGTGCCTTGTGATGCTTCTATAATTAAGATTCATGAGATAATTGACAGAGCTGAAAAGGAAATATCCGAGAAACTAAATATATATCTGGTAATTCATATGGATCCAATAGATACTAATGATAAGGATGTAGCTATTGCCAAAGATGAAGTTGAATCTATAATAAAAAAATATCCTATGATAAAATCATTTCATGACTTCAGAGTAGTTGGCAGCGGCGAACATAAAAATTTAATTTTTGATATAGTTATAGATTACAGTCAAAAGCTGTCCAGTGAATTTGAAAATAACATAATAAATGATATTTCTAGTGATATCCGCTCTATTCATGAATATTATAATGCAGTTATTACCATAGATAGAGATTTTAGTTCAATAAAAAAGTAATAAGATTTTACCAATCTTATTACTTTTTTATATGATTATTATGACAAATCACACTTTAATACAACAAGCCTGTGCAGTGCTCTTGTGCACATTACATACTTCAGCATATTATTCTCACTGTTATTTTTTGTGCTGTCTATTAATATGACGGCATCAAATTCAAGACCTTTTGATAAATAGGAAGGAATAATTATTTCCCCGCCTTCGTATATACAATTTTCATCATCTATAAATTTAATATACATTTTGTCCTTTAATTTTTCTGCTATACTTTTGGTTGTGTTCATATTTTCACAAATTACTGCTATATTTTCATACTCATTTGCTTTTAATTCGTTTAGTTTGCTGTGGATTAATTCTGTAATATTATCTTCTTTTACTGTTATTTCCTCCACCTTTTCACCGCTTCTAACAAGTGGGACAATATCATTTGTTTTTATGCTCCTGTTAGCATATTCCATTATTTCTCTTGTGGATCTATAACTCTTTAGTAAATCAAAGTTGTCTACCAATGTATTCCCCAATACCTCTTTTAATTTAAGCATTGGTGTAATTCCCTTTAACGGTATAAGCCTTTGATTAATGTCCCCAACAATGGTAGCGGAATTACATTTAGTAAGTTCCTTAATTACAATGAACTGAAGCAGAGAATAATCCTGGGCTTCATCAATTACAACATGTTTTACTTCTGTTTCAATTTTATAGCCCTCAAGTTTTATTTTTAAATATAAAATTGGAGCAAGATCGTCACGAGTTAATTCTTTATAATTATTAAATTTATTATAAATTGATATTATATCCGGGCTGTCCAGCCAGGTAAGCTGTTTTTTAGTATCAATTAAATTTTGAATTAACTGTCTTACCTTAATTCTTCTTTTAAACTCTAAATCATTCTGGCATAACTGCAGCTGTTCCTTGCTGAATTTAGAAATTGTATCCTCGTACTCCTTGTTTATCTCTTTAAACTTATCGTTTCTTATGTCTCTTAACTTTGAAAATACAATTCTTTTAACTTTTTTATTTCTCCTGAAAAGCGGCATATATTTAAAATATTTATTAAACATATCCAGCAGCTCTTTTTCACACACGGCTGTAACGCCCATGAAAACAATGTCTTTAAATTTAAAATATCCTTCATTAAGGTTTAGGATTAAGTTATCTAGTTCCTTTATATATTCCTCAGAATTTTTGTAAATAATTTCATTTATAAAATCCATGTCATTATTTAATATTTTTTCCATATAGTCTTTGAAGTTCATTATGTGGCTGATTCCAGAGGTCTCCATTGCAAAATTGTTAAAGGTAGTTTGTTTTACCCCTTCTTCACCAAGACTTGGTAAAACTGTAGATATATATTCCATAAATATATTATTAGGCCCAAATATCAATACCTTATCCTGTAGAATTTTTCTGTAGTTATACAATAGGTATGCTGTCCTATGCAGTGCTATAGTTGTTTTCCCGCTTCCAGCCACGCCATTTACAACAACTACTTTATTTCTGGGCTGCCTTATAATATCATCCTGTTCCTGCTGTATTGTCATTATTATATCTTTTAATTTCTCTTCTGAGTTTTTACTTAAAACCTGCTGTAGTATTTCATCTTTTACATCCAATGCTGTATCGAACATGCCCTTAAGTATACCTTTTTTTATAATAAACTGCCTTTTAGATAATATATCTACGGGAATAGATTTATCTGGAGCTTCATATTCTGCTTTACCTAACTTTCCTGCATAAAATAAAGCTGATACAGGAGCCCTCCAGTCCACTACTATGGGCTCTAAATCATTCTCTAATGTTAATCCAAATCTGCCAATATAAATTGTTTCAGGGGAGCCTGATTCCGAAAAGCTTACTTTACCAAAGTATGGATTAGGTCTAAGTGCAGTGAGCTCCTTAAGTTTTCTTTCTATAAAATTGAAGTTCTCCTCCCTTATATACAACTCATGATCAAAGTATTCAATTACTTTATCTTCATCATCTTTATGTTCCTCAACAGCCTTCTTCCTGTAGTCCATAATATATTCAGCAGCTTTTTTTCTTTTGTCTATATATCCTAAGGTTTCTTCATTTATCAGCTTTAATACCTGTTCTAATTTTTCCTTCTCCAGATTAAATTGATTTTCCTTTTCAATTTCCTTATCTAATACGTTATCGGCCATATATTTTCCTCCCCTTAAACATCTTTACCTTTTACTAATTCCATAAATTCTTCTCCTGTAAGAGTTTCTTTTTCAAGTAATTTACCTGCAACTTTTGTTAATAAATCCTTATTGCTTTTTAAAATGTTTATAGATCTTTGATGACAATGCTTTATTATTTTAAGTGTTTCAGCATCTATTTCTGATGAAGTTTCTGCGCTGCAGTTTTGAACTGGTCTTCCATCAAGATAGGCACTTGAAATTGATTCCGTAGCCATCATATCGAATCTTTCTGTCATTCCATAAATTGTTACCATATTTCTTGCAGTTTCAGTTGCTCTTTCAATATCATTTGACGCTCCTGTCGAAATAGAATTAAATTGAACTTCTTCAGCAGCTCTGCCTCCCAGCATTACACAAATCTGGTCAAGGATTTCATCCTTTGTTGTAATATATTTTTCTGATGCCGGAAGCTGCATGGTATAGCCCAATGATCCCATTGTTCTTGGAACTATGGTTATTTTATGAACAGGATCCGAATTTAATAAAGCAGCCACTAATGCATGCCCCACTTCATGAAATGCCACAGATTTCTTTTCTCTTTCAGAAAGTATTCTGTCTTTCTTTTCTTTACCTGCTATTATTACTTCAACAGCCTCATCCAAATCTTCCTGAGCTACCTCTGTTCTGTTGTTTTTTACAGCTCTTAAAGCTGCTTCATTAATAATGTTGGCAAGATCTGCTCCAACTGCTCCTGGTGTAGATTTTGCTACAGTATTTAAATCTACACCCTCTGCAAATTTTACGCCCTTGCTGTGTACCTTTAAAATATCCTCTCTGCCTTTTAAATCAGGTCTGTCTACTATAACTCTTCTGTCAAATCTTCCCGGCCTAAGTAATGCTTTATCTAATATTTCGGGCCTGTTTGTAGCTGCCAGTATTACAACACCCTTAGATGAATCAAAGCCATCCATTTCTGCAAGCAATTGATTTAAAGTCTGTTCTCTTTCGTCATTGCCGCTGGCATTTCCATCCCTGCTTTTGCCTACAGCATCAATTTCATCAATAAAAATAATGCATGGTGCCTTTTCTTGCGCCTGCTCAAATAAATCTCTAACCCTTGCTGCTCCCATGCCTACAAACATTTCTACAAAGCTGGAACCAGAAATTGAGAAGAATGCCACTTTTGCCTCTCCTGCTACTGCCTTTGCCAAAAGTGTTTTCCCAGTACCGGGAGGACCAACTAGTAGTGCTCCTTTAGGCAGCTTGGCACCAATATCAGTATATTTGCTTGGATTGTGAAGGAAATCTACAATTTCAACCAGGGATTCCTTAGCTTCTTCCTGTCCTGCTACATCCTTAAAGGTAACTCCTGTTTCATTTTCTGCGTATATCTTAGCAGTATTCTTACCAAAAGACATAACACCGCTGCCCATCTTTTTATCCATTTTTCCGAAGAGGATTTTAGCTATAAAGGCTAATATAAAAATAGGAAGTATCCATGATACAATAAGTCCCTTTAACGATTCCTGATTAAGGGGCAGGCCTCCATAAGTAATATCAGCCTTGTTTAATCTTTCAACAAGCCCTGGATCATCTATTTTTTCAGTATATAATATTTTAGCCTTTTCATCCTTTTCCTTCTTTTGATATATATTAATTTTATCTTTTGATATTTGAACACTTTCAATTTTTTTATCATTGATCATCTTAATAAAGTCACTATACTGTATATGTTCCATGGTTAAGTTTTTTCTGTAATCATTCAGCAAAAAAAGTATTACACCAACAACAATTGCGTAATACAAACCATATTTAAATTTCTTATCAAAATTTTTGTCTTTGAACATTATTTTTCCTCCAAGCATTAAACAGCATACATATGTCTTCTTTAAGTTTTAACAGCTTTACGTACAATTCACTGCTATATGTATTATTATACTAAATTATTTATCAAACTCAATGGAGATATAATATTATTTTATAATATTTAAAAGACTACCATGTGGTAGTCTTTTAATACTTTCTTATTTTGCTAATTCATAAATTGCATGTGCATATATTTTAGCATTGGCAACTAAATCGTCAATTTCCATATATTCATTTGCCTGGTGATCCAAATCAACCTGTCCAGGGAATATTGGTCCAAAAGCAACTATATTCTTCATTTCTTTAGCATATGTTCCTCCGCCTATAGCTAACAGCTTAGGCTCTTTCCCTGTCTGATCTTTATATACTTTTTGAAGAGTTTTTATTGTTGGGTGGTCTGGTGGGAAGAATAAAGGATCTTGAGCTGACATATTCTCAACTCTTATACCAGTTCCACTGATAGTTTTATTAAATGGATTCATCATATCATCATATTTATAAGTAACAGGATATCTTAGATTTAATGACAGAGAAATCTTTGTTTCATCCATTGATATTGTACCAACATTAAATGTAAGCTTTCCTGATTCTTTATCTTCCAAACCTACTCCAAAAGATTTTCCATCAGTTTCAAATCCAACATATTTGTTGAAGAATGACACGTAATCAGCTAAATCGCACTTTCCAAGAGGCATTGTTTCTAAAAGAGCAAACAGCTGCATAACTGCATTTTTGCCTAATTCAGGCAGACTTCCATGTGCTCCTATACCCTTTGAAATAATTGTAATGTTATTATTATTTACCTTTGTAGTCAAGTTAAATCCAGTTTTTTCTGCAAACTCTTTTACTGCTTTAACTACAGATTCAGCATTTTTAGCTTCTACTTCTGCCTCACAGTAATCAGGCACCATATTTGCTCTTTCTCCGCCTTTTATATGTTTAACAACAACTTCACCGCAGCCCTTATTGTTTAAATCCTTTACTGCATCAAAAATTGTTATTCCCTTTTCTCCGTATATTATTGGATATTCTGCATCTGGTGTAAATCCACTAATTGGAGCTTTTTCATGAGCATTATAATATTCCAATTCTTTGCTGCCGGTTTCTTCATTTGTTCCAAATATTACTCTTACTCTCTTGCTTAATGGCAGGTTACAATCTTTTATAGCTTTTAAACCATATAATGCTGTCATTATTGGTCCCTTATCATCCATTGTTCCTCTTCCATATATTTTGCCGTCATGTATTTCTGCTCCATATGCAGGATGAATCCATCCATTTCCTTCTGGAACTACATCAAGGTGACCTAATACAGCAACATAGTCATCGCCTTCACCGTACTCTGCATAACCTACGTAGCCATTCATATTTACTGTTTTGAAACCTAATTTTTTTGAAATATCCAGTGCACATTTAAGAGCATTGTTTACATCTTGTCCAAAAGGCATTCCATCTTTAGGTTCTCCTTCTACACTTTTAATTTTTACTACTTCCTGGATACTTTTAACTAAATCTTCTTTAAGCTGGTCTACTTTCTTATTTAATTCCATGGTGATCCCTCCTAAATTTGATCCATTAAGATTCAAAGTACAAATAAAAAATTAAGGTTTTATTATTTACACTTCGTTTATTGTATATTTTGTTACAAATTTATTATACTCTTAATTGCTGTATTATGACAACAAAGTTAAACTAAATGATTCTTCTTATTGTATGTATAAAATTATTAATCCTCCATATTAAAACTAGGAGGATTAATAATAATCTAAGTTTAAAGCAGAATTTTTATTATATTGTTTTTTATCAGAATTCTTTAAAAATATAAATCTCTTTCTCCAGACTTAATTCTATCTAATCTTCTGAGGGTCTCTTCCTTTATTTTTTCAGATTCTATATTCTTAAAATTTTCTTTTATAACCTTTTCTCCCATTTCCTTTAATTCATCATCTGCATAGTCTATGAGAAATTCCTGAAAAGTCATAATGGCATTAGGAAGACAGCAGTTATGAATATTACCGGTTTTGGCAAGGGACATAAATCTTTCACCGGTTCTTCCCTGACGGTAACATGCAGTACAGTAGCTAGGCAAAAATCCATCTTTACAAAGGCCCTTTAATACTTCAATTGGAGTTCTGGTATCATCTAATATGAATTGAGGTGATTGTTCTTCATGGTGAGTTCTTTCATCATAGCTTCCAACCCCTACAGCAGAGCCTGCACTTACCTGGGAAATACCAATTGATATTATTTCTTCTCTAAACTTTGGTTCCTCTCTTGTAGAAATAATCATTCCCGTATATGGTACTGCCAGCCTTATAACTCCGACTAATTTTTTAAAATCATGATCATCAACCAGGTAAGGAAGGCTTTTTCTGTCCACTCCAAGTGCCGGTCTTATTCTAGGTACAGAAATAGTATGCGGTCCTACTCCAAAGGTGTCATCTAAATGTTTTGCAAACATAAACATGGCCACTGTTTCAAATTTATAATCATATAATCCATAAAGAACACCAATACCAACATCGTCTATGCCGCCCTTCATTGCACGATCCATGGCAGTTGTGTGATAATCATAGTCATGTTTTGGTCCTCTTGGATGCATTTTTTTATATGTCTTTCTGTGATATGTTTCCTGAAACAAAGTATATGTGCCTATACCTGCCTGTTTTAATTTTCTGTAATTTTCTACAGTGGTAGCAGCAATATTTACATTAATTCTTCTTATTGAGCCATTTCCCTTTTTAACTTCATATATAGTTTTCATACAATCTGTAACATAGTCTATAGGGCAGTTAACAGGGTCTTCTCCTGCTTCCAGCACAATTCTCTTATGACCGGAATCCTCAATAATCTCTACCTCTCTTATTAGCTGCTCTTTGGTTAATTTCTTTCTATTTTCTTTATTTGAACATTTGTAGCCGCAGTAAACACAATCATTTACGCAATAGTCACTTATGTATAATGGTGCAAACATTACTATTCTATTGCCGTATATCTTCTCTTTGATTTCTCTGGATACTTTGTAAAGCTGCTCTAATACAGAGTCATCCTCAACATTAAGTAATGCTGCAACTTCATCAATACTTAATCCTTTAGCATCTCTTGCTCTTTCAATAATCTTCAATACATATTCAGTGTCCTTTGCTTTTTCCCTTCCAATCTGAAGAAAATGTTCAATTTCCTTTTCATTAATAAAATCAGCCTTTTGTTTTTTCATTTGATCCATGCAAATTCTCCTCCTCTTGCTTAGAAAGCTCCTTACAATTAGGTTAAAAATATAAGTTGTCCAAACTATACGATAACTCCTGTAGTTTGAAATACCATTTTAGTTTTACATAAAAGAATGTATTTAGCAATAGTTTTTTAAAATAACAGTAATTTTTGTTCCCTTTCCTTCTTCACTTTCTACACTTATTGTTCCTTCATGAACATCAGCAATCCATTTGGCAATAGACAATCCTAATCCTGTTCCTGTTTTCTCCTTTGACCTTGATTTATCTACTGTATAAAATCTGTTAAATATATTGGATATTTCATTTTTCGGTATTCCAATACCTGTATCACTAATTATAATTTTTACCAAGTCATTATCAGAAATAGAGCTTATATCTATATTTCCTCCTTCATCTGTAAATTTTATACTGTTATCAATAAAAATTCTCAGCATCTGTTTTATCATTTCATAGTCTGCAAATATTTTTACAGTATCATTTCTGTTATTTGTTATAAAACGATTGTCAGCTATAAGTTTACTTTCTTCTGCCACTTCATTTATTAATTTATTTAAATAAAATTCTTTTTTTTCTATTCTTTTAGTACCGCTGTCACCTTTAGCTAAAAAAAGCAGCTTCTCCACTAAATTAGCCATATTATTAGTTTCTAATTTAATGGCATAAATTGATTTTTCCAATGCATCTTTGTCATCTTTTCCCCATCTGTCCAATAAATTTGCATAACCCTGAATAACGGCTATTGGAGTTCTAAGTTCATGAGAGGCATCAGATACAAACTGAGTTTGTTTATCAAAGGCATCCTGAAGTCTGTCTATCATTTTATTAAAAGTATGGGCAAGTCTTTTAAGTTCATCATCAGGTCCATTTATTTCTATTCTCTCTTTTAAATTTTTTGCACTGATATTATCTGCAGTTTTTGTAATACAATCAATAGGCATTAACATTCTTTTACTTACTATATACCCAAAAATAACAGAAGATATTATGCCGATTAAATCACCTGCTGCCATAAATGCAAATAATATTTTTAAGAATGTATATTCACTGTTCATATCTTTAACTATTTGAATATAAACATTTCCATATTGAATATTTGGAACTTTTACATTTATATATTTGATATGTTTTTCATCGTCTTCTAAATGAATTATTTTATTATAGGGCTGGCTGATACTGATTTTATAGTTAAAATTATCGGAAGAATTAATAACATTGCCATTCTTATCATATATCCTTATAAACATTTCCTCTTTAGTTGGAATATCCTGCAATATCTTTCTTTGTGTTAAATCAGCATTCCCATTTACTAATGTATTATTATTTAATATCATAGTTTTAACGTCTTCAACCTGTTTTACTGCAGTTATATTTAAATAATATTTAATTCCATATAAAATAGATGCACTTAATAAAAGCAGCACCATTGAAAATATAAAAGCATAAATCATAGTTAATTTAACAGAAATTTTGGCACTTCTAATACTCTTTAATTTCATGCGTATCACCCTTTATTACGTATCCAACGCCTCTTACTGTAGTTATTATTTTATTTTCAAAGCCATCATCAATTTTACTGCGTATATATCTTATGAATACATCTACTACATTAGTATCTCCAGCATAATCGTATCCCCATACTGCTTCTATTAACTGCTCCCTTGAAAGTACAACATTTTTATTAATTAAAAGAGTTTCTAAAAGGTCATATTCTTTTTTAGTTAATTCAATTATATGGTCTCCTCTTGTTACCTGACGGCTTACTCTATTCATTATAAGATCATAAGACCTAAGTTCATTACTGTCTTTTTCTGTGCTGATTCTTCTTTTAAAAGCACGAATTCTGGCCAGCAGTTCTTCAATTGCAAAGGGTTTTGTTAAATAATCATCTGCCCCCATATCTAATCCCTTTACCTTGTCTGATATTTCTCCCCTTGCAGTAATCATAATTATTGGTACATCCGAAAACTTTCTTACCCTTCTGCAGATTTCAATGCCATCTATTCCAGGCAGCATCAGATCAAGAAGTACAAGATTATAGCTTCCATTCTCTATTTGCTTTAATCCATCTATACCATTATTCTCAACATGAGCTACGTACCCTTCATGATTAAGCTCCATTTTAAGGAACATGGCCATTTGTTTTTCATCCTCTATAATAAGTATTTTGTATTCATCCATCACTTAATACTCTCCATTGTATATATATTTGTTTTATTTTGCTTTCAATTCTATTTTAATATTATAAACGATAAATACAATATGTTTATAACTATTTGCAGTCAAAGAAACGGAGCTGTCGCATTAGTGCGACAGCTCCGTCTCTTTTACAGGTGCTACCTGGTTACATTCGACGATTTTCGGGTGCTACCTGGTTACATTCGACAACTTATCTGCTTTCTTCATATTCTTTTATCATATTTAATCTTACTTCATGCCTTCCGCCTTCATACTTAGCCTTGTACCATTCGTCAAACAACATTATAGCCAATCCCTTGCCTATTACTCTTTCACCCATACATATAATATTTGCATTGTTATGCATCTTTGTATATCTAGCCGAATAGATATTATCTACCACAGCAGCCCTAATGCCATTTACCTTGTTAGCCATTATTGACATTCCTATACCTGTACCACAGCAAAGTACTCCCGATTCACACTGACCCGAAGCAACAGCATTTGCAACTTTTAATGCATATTCTGGGAAATTTACACTTTCAGTTGAATAGGTACCAAAATCTTTGTATTGAATGTTTTCTTCTTTTAAATGTTGAATAATGGCTCCCTTTAAATCAAATCCACCATGATCACATCCAATTGCAATCATTATAATCACTCCCTAACTAAATATAAATTTTAAATTTTTTAAGATTATCCAATATGTTTCTATTTTTGAACACTGCTGATCCCATAACAATATCTTTTGCTCCCAGATCAATTAGCTTTTGTATGTTATTTTCATTTATGCCACCGTCTACCTGAATAATAGCAGATGATGACTTTTCTTTAATTAAATTATTAAGTTGAACTATTTTGGATTCCATGCAACCAATATATTTTTGACCCCCAAAGCCTGGATTTACAGTCATTATAAGAATTTTATCAGCTATATTTGTCAGATATTCAATATTACTTAAGGGGGTAGCTGGATTAAGAGCTACTCCAGCATTAACATATTTTTTAATTTCTTCTAAAGTTCTGTAAATATGTTTACATGCTTCGCAGTGAACTGTTATACTATCAGCACCTGCGTCAACAAAATCCTTAATAAATCTTATTGGCTCATGTACCATTAAGTGTACATCAAATTTCATTTTAGTAATTTTTCTTAATTGCTTTATCTGTTCTGAGCCAAATGTAATGTTTGGAACAAAATTACCATCCATAACATCAATGTGAATAGATTTTATTCCTGATTGTTCCAGCAAACTTAAATCAGACTGCAGATTGTTAAAATCAGCTGACAAAATAGAAGGATTTATTAATACATTCATCCAACCACCTCTTTATTATCTATCCAGATTACATATTAAAATTAATTACAATTTTAAATCAGCCTGCTCCCAGTCCTTTTTAAATCTCTCAATGCCTATATCTGTTAAAGGATGTTTTATCATCTGCATAAATACCTTATAAGGTACCGTTGCTATATCTGCACCTTGTTTTGCAGCTCTAAGTACATGCATTGGTCCCCTAACACTGGCAGTGATAATTTCTGTCTTAACTCCATATATTTTAAAGATTTCTGCAATTTCTGAAATAAGATTTATTCCATCAAATCCTATGTCATCCAATCTTCCTACAAATGGGCTTACATAAGTAGCTCCAGCGGCAACAGCCAGTAGAGCCTGAGCTGCAGAAAAAACCAAAGTTACGTTTGTATTAATATTTTCCTTTGAAAGTACATTAACTGCTTCCAAACCATTACTTGTCATGGGAATCTTTACAACTATATTTTTATGAATCTTTGATAATTCTCGAGCTTCTTTAATCATATTCTCAGCATCGTCACTAATCACTTCTGCACTTATTGGTCCATCCACTATTGTGGCGATTTCCTTTACCACTTCTTTAAAATCTCTGCCTTCCTTAGCTATAAGGGATGGATTTGTAGTTACTCCAGAAATAATCCCCAATTTACTGGCTTTCCTGATTTCATCAACATTAGCTGTATCAATAAAAAATTTCATATCTTTTCCTCCTAATTTAAGCTTTTTACAGCTTTTATTATACTTTCAGATGTTAAATTATAATTTTTTAGAAGTTCTTCAGGAGTGCCTGAATGACCAAACTTATCCTCTACTCCAACCATTTTCATCTTCGTAGGATACTCTACGGAAAGCACTTCTGCCACAGCGGATCCCAATCCTCCAATAATACTGTGTTCTTCCGCTGTAACAATTTTTCCGGTCTGTTTTGCATACTTTACTATAAGCTCTCTGTCAATAGGTTTTATTGTAGCTATATTAATTACTGATGCTTCTATATTTTCATATTTTAACTTTTCTGCAGCTTCAAGTGCTACACTTACCATTATTCCAGTTGCAATTATTGTAATATCTTTGCCATCTCTCAAAACTTCACCTTTACCAATTTTAAACTCAAATTTATCATCATGAATTACAGGCACTGGATATCTGCCGAGTCTTATATACATAGGTCCATCATACTTTACTGCCTCAAAAATCACTTGTTTTGCCTCTACAGCATCAGATGGACTTATTACCACCATATTAGGTATACTTCTCATTAAGGAAATATCTTCTATAGCCTGATGTGTGGCGCCATCCTCTCCTACAGTTAAGCCTGCATGGGTTGCGGCAATTTTTACATCTAATCTTGGATAAGCAACTGAATTTCTTATCTGTTCAAATGCTCTTCCTGCTGCAAACATAGCAAATGTGCTGGCAAAAGGAATCTTACCGCTTGCAGCCAAACCTGCTGCAGTTCCAATCATATCCTGCTCTGAAATTCCCATATCAAAATATCTTTCAGGACAAACTTTTTTAAATTCATATGTTTTTGTTGACTTTCCTAAATCAGCATCTAAAACTACTACATTTTCATTTGTCTTTGCTAATTCAGCCAATGCTTCACCATATGCCTGTCTTGTTGCAATTTTCATTACTGAGCACCTCCCATAAGTTCTTTTAATGCCTCTTCTTCTTGTTCTTTATTTGGTGCTACACCATGCCATTGAACTTGATTTTCCATAAATGAAACCCCTTTACCCTTAATGGTCTTTGCTATAATAACTGTAGGTTTACCTTTTATCTTTTTTCCCTGATCTATTGCATTTTTAATTTGTTCAATATCATGACCATCTATTTTTATTACATTCCAGTTAAATGCTTTAAACTTTTCATCAATTGGATAAATATTCATAACCTCTTTATTTGTGCCATCAATTTGTAATCCATTATTGTCTATAAAAACTATTAAATTATCTAGTTTATAATGTGCTGCTGTCATTACTGCTTCCCAAACCTGTCCTTCTTCCAGTTCGCCATCTCCTAAAATAGCATAAACAGTGTATTCCTTTTTGTTAAGTTTTCCAGCAATTGCAATACCATTGGCAGCTGAGAGTCCTTGTCCTAATGATCCAGTTGTCATGTCTATGCCAGGTGTAGAGTTCATATCTGGGTGTCCCTGAAGAATTGAGCCATACTTTCTTAATGTTTTTAATTCCTTCTTATCAAAAAAGCCTCTTTCAGCAAGCACCGCATAAAGTGCTGGAGCTGCATGACCTTTTGACAGAACAAGTCTGTCTCTGTCATCATTTTTTTGCTCATAAATATCCACATACATCTTGTCAAAATATAATACTGTTAAAATATCTGCACAAGATAATGATCCTCCTGGATGACCTGATTTTGATTCACTAAGCATTTCAATAATATCTATCCTAACCTTTCTTGCAATATCCATTAATTCCTTATTTTCCACAAAAATCACTCCCTTTAAGATTCTATTACTACTTTTATTCCTTCACCCTTCATAACCTTATCAAAGGCCTTTTCCCAATCATTAAGTTTATATATATCTGAAACTAAGCATTTTACATCAACTTTATGTTCAGCCATTAATCTAAGTGCTTTATCCCAAGAACTTGGCTTTTGACTTCTGCTTCCTATATAGGTAATCTCCTTTTGAATTACTTTTTCTTCATTTAATTCATTTAAAGATTTAGCAAATAAGCCTATCTGAACAAGAGCGCCCTTTTTCCTCAGTAAGTTCAGACCGCTGTTTAAGGCTTGTATTGATCCAGAGCATTCAAAAACTTTATCCACTCCATAGCCGTTTGTCAGCTTATTTACTGCTTCTTCTAGGTTTTCCTGCTGTAAATTTATAGCTTCATCAATACCTATTTTTTTAGCAACTTCTAACCTATTTGAATCTTTATCTATTCCTGCAATTATTACAAAGGCGCCATTGGCCTTTGCAACCTGTGCTGTCATTAATCCTATGGGTCCAGGCCCGAAAACCAATACTTTTTCATTATAATTTATTTTTACCTTCTCCATTGCTGCATGTACTGTACATGCTAATGGTTCTGTTAGTGCTGCAGATAAAAGATCTACCTCCTTAGGAAGTACATGAACACTTTTGCCTCTGGCAACAACATACTCGGCGAAACTACCATTAACCTGAGTCCCTAATCCTTTTCTGGACGGACATAAATTATAATCTCCAGTTTTACAATATTCACATGTTCCGCAAATGGAATAGGTTGTTTCACTAGTGACATAATCACCAACTTTGATTCCTTCAACGTTTTTTCCTACTGCAACTACTTCACCTGAAAATTCATGTCCTAATACCACAGGCACAGTAGGATTTTTATATTCACCTTTAAAAGTGTGTATATCTGATCCACAAATGCCTGTATATTTTACTTTAATTTTAACCTGATCATCATTATATTCAGGCTCCTTAATATTTATCAGTTTCATATGGTTATATCCTTTTTCCAGCTTTGCTAGTGCCTCCATAATATTATCACTCTCCCTATGGCATAATTAATATTTTATTATATTCTTCTTTTTTTGACCCAATCATATCAAATGCCTCTTTAATTTGACTTAGTTTAAATCTATGTGATACTAAATTTCTCAATACTATTTTGCCTGATCTTACATAATCCACACTCATCCGCCACTCCCTTCCAGGGAAGGGTGCTGAATATGAATTAAAGTAACCTTTTAATGTTAACTCTTTTCTGAAAATACCCTCAAAAGCATTCTCTTTTAAGAGAACATCAGAGTGAGCTATTCCAATATATGCAACTTTACCTTTCTTCCTTGTAATAAGGAGACATTGTTCTTCAGTAATTTTTGATCCTGCACACTCCATGGAAATATCTACTCCATTATTTGATGTTATATCCATGATACTTTTTACTAAATCAGAATGAAGAGGATTAATGCAGAATTTAGCTCCTAATTCTTTAGAAATTTCTAATTTTTTATCTGAAATATCCACTGCAATAATATTTGTTATCCCCGCGACCTTTAGCCAGTTTATAGTTAACTGGCCAATAATTCCGGCACCCATAACTGCTACAGTATCCCCTAGTTGAGGCTCTATTCCTATTAAAGCATGTGCAGCAACTGCTAATGGTTCTATCATAGCTCCATCTTCAAAATCCATATCATATATTTTTACCAGGTTTCCAGCAGGTACCTTAACATATTCTGCAAATGCACCATATTCTTTTGATCCAATCATTCCATAATTGTCGCACATAGAATAAATTCCTGACTTACAATAACGACATTTATTACATGGAATAAAGGGTGCTGCGGTAACCCTTTCATTAATATCAAATCCAGTTACATTTTTACCTTTCTCCAAGATTGTCCCTGAAAATTCGTGTCCTGCAATAGCTGGGACAGGATATTTCCAATGATTTAAAATTCTTGGAGGATCTGACCCGCAAATTCCACATGCTTTTACTTTTACAATAACTGAATCATCATTGCACACTGGGTCATTAAAATCAGAATATTGAATATCTCCTGTTTTATATAAAACTCCAGCTTTCATTTATTTCACCTCCAATAGCCAATTTATTACCTAAATGTTAAAGAGTACTGTAGAAGCACTCTTTAACATTTTTAGATTATTTATAATTTTATAGTGTACCTGTGAATAATTGGAATATCTTAATTACTATCCAATTCAGGAAGTTACCACCCAAGTCTAAGCTTGATATCATAGTTGTACCTTTTGGCATTGTAAATTGAGCCATTTTTGCAATTTCAGTATGGAATGGTGCAATATTTGTTGCCATTAATAATGCAAGTGCCATAACAATAGTACCTGTTATAACTGAATGAACTATATTACCGTTAGTAGAGGCAACTATGAATGAAACATAGAAGCATATTGTAGTTAAATCGCCAAATGGTAGAACCTGGTTACCAGGTAGTATCACTGATAAGAAAAGTGTTATAGGAACTAATACTAAAGCTGTTGCTATTACTGCTGGGTGTCCAACTGAAACAGCTGCATCTAGTCCTATTGTTAAATTCCTACCCTTGCCTAAGTTCCTCTTCTGTAAGAATTCTCTAACTCCATCTGAAATTGGAATTAAGCCCTCCATTAATATTTTAACCATACGTGGCATTAAGAACATAACACCGCCCATAGCTATACCAAGTTGTAGCATCTTACCTATGTCATATCCAGCTAAAAGTCCTATAAGCATACCTAAAATTAAGCCCATCATCATTGGTTCTCCAAAAATGCCAAACTTTTTTTGAATACTTTCTGGATCTGCTTTTAAATTTTTTATTCCTGGAATCTTGCCTACTACCTTTGCAATAGGAATTCCTATAAGACCATATGCTGCTGTGGATCCAGTAGGTAACGATACCCCTTCAAGCCCGAAAAAGTTTTGTACCATAGGGGCTGTCCAGTCTGCAATTTTAAGTACAGCAATTTCATATATAACACCTGCTAATATAGCCATAAGCCAATTTCCACTAGTCAGCGCATAAACTGTTGCACCTGCTGCAGTAAAATGCCAATAATTCCATATATCTATGTCTACTACATCTGTGAATTTTAACAGTAACAACCCAAGGTTTACCAGCATAGCTATTGGTATCATTATTGCTGCAATTGGTGAGGCCCAGCTAATTGCTGCTGCTGCAGGCCAGCCTACATCAAGTACATTTAAATGCAACCCATACCTTGTAACCATCTCATGAGTTGCTGTCCCTAGATTACTAGTAAGTAATCCAACTACCAGGTTAATGCCAAGAAAACCAATACCAATTGTAAGTCCTGATTTAAATGACTTTTTAAACCCTAATCCAAATATTATGCCTATTATAGTAATAGTTAGCGGTAAAATTACCGTAGGTCCTAAATTTAATATATATTGAACAATTTTTAGTAACATATATTTTCCCCCTATTTATTATTTTTTTGACTTAAATTAAAAATTAAATCCTATAATAAATATTTTAGGTATGGTATAATAAAAGCGTTCTGTATAACTTTTATTACATAGGTTCATCTTTATGGTGGCCTATGTTTTTTAACCTTTTAATGCTTCAATAATTTCCTTGTCAATCTTACCAGTATTAACATTTGTTAAGTAATTTATTGCTTTTATTATAGGAATTTTGTAGTTTCTTGACGGAATTGTAGTTGTGACTAACAGATCCGCCTCATCCTCATATCCAGAAACTTCTGACATCTTACACTGGATAACCCGTGCATTTAAATTGTTTTCTTCTATTAAGTCGTCTACTTTTTTAGCAACTACTGTTGAAGTTGCTATTCCTGTGCCACAAGCAACTAACACTACTTTTTGCTTCCCCATATTATCACCTCACTTTTATTTATTTTATATATAATAAATAGTAATTTCTTACTACTTATTTATATTCAAATTTAAATTTTGAAACGATATCATATAGTTCTCCACTATCTTTTGCAAAATGCATATTTCTTAAGATATCTTCATCTTGAATTAAAAGCATTAACTGCTGTAACATCACTATCTGGCTATGGGGTTCATTTAAAGCAAGTAAAAATACAATTTCAACATTTACATCTCCACTGCCATCCATACAATTAAATTTTACTGGATGCTTTAAAGTTGCAATGGCTATTGTTGGCTTTAATACATGAATTGCATCAGTATGGGGTATTGCAACATTGTATTTTCCTAATAATAACCCTGTTGGGAATTTACTTTCTCTTTCTACCAATCCATTGTAAAAGGAATCCTTTACATAGCCATTATTTTTCAGCATTTCAGCCATAGCATAAAAAATATCTTCTGGTGATTCAGCTTCAAGGTTAACTGTTATTAATTCCTTGTGTAAATATTCATTAATTACTGTTACCATCGCGTTCCCTCCTTTTTGCATAAATTAAATCAGCTTTTATTTACTTATTCTTTCGTAATAAATAATAAAGCAATACTTGTGCCAAAGGCATGTTGAAAAGGTAACAATATTATAAATTGATAAAAAAAAATAGAAGTTCTTAAACTTCTATCTAAAGTGGACATAAAAAATACATAATATTATTAATTAAGAAATAAATCTTCAATTTCATCAACATATGTCATATGTTCTAATCTGTGGACTATTTCTTCATTTGACATTAATTCAAACAGCTTGAGGATTATATCTTTATCATTCTCCTTTAAGGCCAGCATAATTATTATATTGACTTTATTATCATCCTCCCATGTAATTGAATTTTGAAGCTTTAAAATACATATTGATGATTTTTCAACGAAATCAGATAAGCCATGTGGTATTGCTATATTACCTGCAGCTATTGTACTCCCCATGATTTCCCTTTTATATACGCTCATAATAAAATCTTGATTTACTACTCCATCTTTCTGCATCAATCCGCACATTTCATCAATCACTTCACCTTTTGAAAATAAATCATCTCTTATTTGTATTAGATTTTTATTTATTACTCTAGTTAATGGATTTATAGTCTTAATTCCTATTAAATTCTTTAATGTCAATTTACCATGTTCCTTTAATATATCTCGAAATGAAATGAATGGTATACCTGGTATTTCCGGATTAATAGTTCCAACTACTGCTATTATATTATGATCCTTGTTAATCTCAAGAATTTCATTCTTTGTATTTTCCATATTCATGATTCCAATGGGTACAATTTCTAAATTTTCATTATAACTATCCAGTACATCTTCAAGATATTTTTTAATTTTTAAGGCAGTTCCTTCACCAGTTATACAAACTGTAATTATTGTCTTTGGGTATTTTTTAATTCCTTTTACTTTTCCTACAAAGGACTTATCACCATCTATGGCATCAGCTATTTCATCCATATTACTATTAGATAATAATGCCCTTCTTACTGCCTCTAATACCATTACAGTATCTACCCTGCCAATTACTCTTGTTGGGATTCCGGTTTGTTTAGTTATAATCTCTCCAAAGGTTACTAAAGACCCCATATCAACCAATAATAAACAGCCTTTGCCCTCATATACCTTTTTCACAGTTTCTATAGTTTTTTCAAGAAGATGCTGAGGGCTCTCATCAAGTGACATTTCAATTCCAACTGCTAAATTCGTACCTAATAATTTATTTGCAACATCTGCCATGCCGCAGGCTACATGTCCATGACTTAATACAACAACATTTACCCTGCTCACCTCCTGATCTACAGAAGAAAACGTTTTTAAATACATGGCTAAAAAACCTACCTCATCCTCGGGTAGTTCTATATTTAAACTTTTATTTATTTCCTTAGTCAATATTTTAGCCACTCTGAATTCATTGAAATATTCACTTTTTATAAAATCCAGCTGGGGATTTTTTATTACATTCCCCTTTTTAAGCCTTTCACAAGTAGAACTTAAATGTACAGCAACACAATAATAAAAGTTATCCTTTAAATTACCTATGTAATCCTTTGCCATATTGGTTACATTTTCTACAACGTTTAAAATTTTTTCATCAATAACGTTTTTCAACTCATTTTTGTGAAACTGCATATTTGACTCCATGTTCTTAGCAAATCTATTTAGTTCAGTTTTCATTTTATTCCATATAATTTTATTAATTTCATCCTTTTTAAGGCCTTGTTTTTCAAGATTATAATATTCTTCTTCTATATTATTGTATATACCGTCAGGCAGTAAATATCTATCTTCTTTTAATTTATATGTATTAACATTATTGGGATTAACAACTAAATCATCATTAAATATATCATTTGGAATAGAATTTCTGCTTTCAACACTCAGCAAACCTAATGGAACATGCTCCGGTAAATCTGTTATCTGAATAATAACATCAGATAAATTATTACTTAATGAATTTAAGAGACCCTTAGCACATGCTACTTGAATATCACTCCTTAATTGCCCTATATTTCCTGGACAATCATATGATAATAAAGACCTAACAACATCAAACTTAACAGTAATCTCCTTTTTGATTCTTGCAGCTTCCTGTGAAAAGAAGTTCTTAATTAACACATATCTTTCATTAGTTGGTCTCTTATTAATAGGAGGAAGTTCTATTATCATAGGTATCCTCCTTCTAAAAGTCAATAATAATGAAGATTTTGGATCTTCAGTTGTAGCTGCTATTACCATAATATTAGCTCTTCTGTTATTTTCAGTCTCTCCTAGTCTCCTATATTTTCCCTTATCAAGTAAATAAAATAAGATTTCTTGTCCTTCACTAGGTAACCTATGTACCTCATCTAAAAATAAGATACCGTTATCTGCCTTCTCTACCAATCCAACTTTATCGGTATTGGCACCTGTAAATGCACCTTTTGTATATCCAAATAATTGGGAAAGTAGCAACTGAGGATTTTCAGCATAATCAGCACAATTAAAAATTATAAACGGAAAATTACCTTTTGATTTTGATGAGTTAGCTGCAAAATTATACATAGACTCTGCAAAATAGCTCTTTCCTACGCCAGAAGGTCCTAAAATCAGAGTATGAAGTCCATGTGGAGGATACAAAACTGCAGCCTCCGCTTGTTTTATCTGATTTCTTAAGGAACCATTATAGCCCACAATTTCTCTCAAATTATTATTTCTATGATTATTTGTTTCAATGCCCTGCGACACATTTGATTCAGAAGTTATTACATTTTCTGCAATTTTACTATCTGCATTTTCTACTGTATCTTCTACTTTATCTTCGTATACATTTTCATCAGTATTTTCATTAACATTATCTTCAGTATTACTTGTTACTTTTCCTGCAGTTGTCTGTACTACATTTTTTGTGTCTTTTATTTGTCCTCCTCCTTTAGCTGAACATTCAGAAGTTCTTTCCACGATAAGCTGTTTTCTGATTTGCGTTACTGAAAATCTGGAAATTTTATATCCAATCATAGATAATTTCTTACACAACAAATTGTCTGAAATATTTATATTATCTTTTATAATTCTTTTTATATCATCGAATAAGATTTCTTCCCTTCTTTGACGAGAATTAGGTAAATTATTTCTTTTTCTAAATTCTGTTATATATTCTCTTGTTGTATTTACCATTCTTGCTATGTCATTATCAGTTAATGGATTCTTCTTATCCTCCCCTTGAATAAGTTTAAGTATATCATCCTCAATCACAACTTATCCCTCCCCACCAATGTTTCATTTGTTAATAAATGCACATTATTTACACAAATTTATAATATTAGAAATCTCCCCTATGAATAGTTTAAATGAAAAGGTTTTAAATTTCAATCGTCTTGATTATACTTTAATTAGAGGGTGATTAAATGAATATAAAAATTTTTCTTTTTATTTTATTTTTAGTTTTATCTATTTTAAACATTACTTCCATAAAAAATCATAATAAAGCTATGAGAACCATAACAAAGCCATTGTTAATGCCAGTACTTTTGTCTGCTTACCTGTGCAGCTCATCACATCCCAGCTGCATGATTGCTTTGGCATTAATTTTTGGCTTTCTTGGTGATACCTTTCTTCTAGGCAGCGGTGTCTTTTTTACTTTAGGTTTATTTTCTTTCTTATTAGGTCATATATTCTATATTTCAGCTTTTTTATCTCCAGTATTATTGAGCAGGATACCTATTTACATTTACATCTTTTTATTACCTTACTTAATTTATGGATTTATTATATACAATAAGATTTCTCCATTTATAAAATCAATAAAGTTCCAGGGTCTTTTATATTTTATTGTATTAATTTTAATGAGTTTTTCAAGCCTTCTTCGCATATATACTGTTCATGGATATCAGTTTTGGCTTCCATTTATAGGTTCAATGCTGTTTGTTATATCAGATACAGTGCTTGCATTTAATGCATTTAAATCAAAAACCACATGCAAGGAAATAGTTGTCATGCTCACCTATACTATGGCTCAGCTTCTAATCATTGCAGGATTTATTAATTAAATAACAAAAATTAAATATTAAGGATTTTCTGATGATGCAGAAAATCCCCATAACTTTACTTTAGTTCTAATTCTATATCTCCTACACCAGCTTTTACATCCACATTAATGCTGTTCTTTGTCTTTCCATAGGCTTCATTTTTATATGAGCTGTTTTCTTTTATAAAGTTTGCAGCTCTTACAGATCCCACACCTTTCTCACAATTAACAGAAACCCCAGTGGATTTTGGAAGTATTATTTTTACTTTTCCTACTCCCCCCTGGATACTTACATTTACATCCTGATTATAGCTTCCTCTTAAATCTATTACATAATCTCCAACACCAAATTTTGCTGAAAGGCTTTTTAGATTAATCTTTGAAAAATCAAGGTTACCAGACCCATTTCCCATATTTATATCCATAGACATAAGAACCTTAGGATTAAATTTTAAATTCCAATCACATTTATAATTGTTTCCTGAAATATTTTTGTTCATTTTGTTGTGACTTAATTTCAGTACATTACTGCTATATGATATTTCTGGTTTTAACCTTTTAATATTATAGTCAAAATTTCCTTCAAACAGCTTATTGGTATCAGAGGATATATTAAGTCTGCCAACTCCCATGGTGATATCTGAAGTCAATGTATTTTCTCCGCTTAGCTCTATATTTTTAGATTCATGTATAGTATCTGTTATTTCTGCATTATCATTATTATCATTTATATTAATGCTGCAGGCTGACAGAGCTAAAGAGCAAGTTAACATCCCAGCTAAAAAAATTAACCTTTTCTTCATTTAAACATCCTACCCCTCTAAATTTTCTTTTATAATTGATATTATGTCTTCTTCAGAAAATCCCAGGTTTTTCATTCCATTAATAAAATTTATCACCATTTCCTTTGATGTTTCTCTTTTTATACCCATAATAGTGTCTTCATCTTCGCTTACAAAGGTACCCATACCCCTCTGAGTATAGGTAATTCCCTGCCGTTCAAGTTCCTGATAAGCTCTTTGAAGTGTATTAGGATTTACTTTAAGCATTTGAGCCATTTCTCTTACTGATGGCAATTTTTCTCCCCCCTTTAAATTTCCACTTATAATGTCATATTTTATTTTATTGATAATCTGTAAATATATTGGCATATTTTCATTAAATTTATTATCCATAATTATCACCCTATAGATCAATCTTTTGTTCAATAATGTATGAGACTCCCATCAGCAGCAGTATAAATACAACTATCTCGAAAACCATGTATGCAATATTTAATGATATACTTGGAGCAGTAAAGCTCATATATGCATTTTTAAGTATAAATATATTGAAGTTAATACTATAGTTAAAAATATTTCCAAGGAAATCACCTATTTTGCCAAATAATGTCCAAAATATAATAAATATTAAAAATCCGCTTAATGTACCCCATTTTTTACTTTTAGCTATTAATTTAGACACAGCTGCTGAAAAATATATACTTAAAAGTAAGAAGGAATATATAAATACACATACAATTCCCATATAAACCATTGAACTAAATGTTGGATATGGTAAGTTATCTGCTTTTAGTATATAAGGAAGCATAAATAAAAAACTTATTAATGTTAAGAAAATAACCTGAATTACAGAAAAAATTATTTTGCCTCCTACTATATATATTCCTTTAGTTGGTGTTTGATATAATAAATATCCTGTATCATCATATAAATCTCTTGTAAATGTTTGAATCCCTGCAATTAAAACAGCAATGAAAGCTGCAAATCCTGTGACAAATGTAAGGGCTACTGAACCCTGTATTGTTAACACCTTGCTATAATAGAGTATTACAAGATTCACAAACGATAATATTACAAACATTCCTATAATATTTTTAATTTGTCCCTTGAATTCGTATTTTATAATATTATGCATCTTTAAATACCTCCCTGTAAATTTCATCAATAGACATGCTTCTTTCATTTCTTAATTCTTCAGCATTTCCCTCCAAAACTATTTTACCGTCCTGTATGAATGATACACTGTCAAAAAGTCTTTCTATATCTGAGACCAGATGTGTAGTTATTATAATTGAACTATCCTCACTGTAATTATCCAATATGGCATCTAATATCTTTTCTCTTGTAACAGGATCAACTCCTCCTAAAGGTTCATCCAGCAAATATAGCTTTGAATTTCTTGACAGACATAAACTTAATAGCAGCTTTTCCGTCATTCCCTTTGATAAAGCTGAAACCTTCATGCTTTCATCTAAATTCATAAATTTAAGTAATTTCACAGCTTTATCCCTGTTAAAGTCATTAAAAAAATCCTGATAATAATCAAATGCATCTTTAATTTTCATCCACTTATATAAAAATTGTTTATCCGGCAGATATGAAACAAAAGCCTTGGTTTCTCTGCCCACAGGTACTCCATTAATTTCAACAGTACCTGAATTTTTTGTAAGAAGCCCTGCTGCAATCTTTAAAAAAGTAGTTTTACCGCTTCCATTTGGCCCTAAAAGTCCCATTACCTTTCCCTTTTCTACTGACAGATTCATGGAATCCAGTGCTGTCTTGTTTAAGTATTTCTTTGTAACATTTTCGGCTTTTAAAATTGTATCCAATGAATTTTCCTCCCTATCTATATCTAATAAAGTAATTGTATTAGTGTTATACTTACATAGTACACTAGTACCTAGATATTGTCAATACAAATATACAAAAAAAGTACCCCTAATTAAATTAGAGATACTTCCTCATTGATTATTTTTTAAATTTTAAACTTTGAAATCTCAGTTCTTAATTTTTCTGAGCTTTCTTTTGATTTTAATGATTTCTCCAAAACATCGTTGGATTTAATGCCAATTACTGATATTTTATTAGCTATATCCGTTGTACCCGAGGCTCCCTGTGAAGCAGCCTGTGCCACCCCATCAATGGTTTTCATTATATCCTGGATTGAGCTTAATAACTCTTCTGATGTGGAGCTGAATTCCGTAACCAGGTTATCTACAAATTGTGCATCATCACTATACTTTTCTGCCACAGCAATCATCTTTTTATAATCTGAATCCACATCTGTAGACATAAACTTAAGAAGCTTGCTGGAACTTGACGAGAGATTATTTACCGACTCTACAACTTTTCCAGTAGTACTTTGTATTTTTACAATTGCCTCCTGGGACTGTTCGGCTAATTTTCTTATCTCATCTGCAACAACAGAAAATCCTTTTCCTGATTCCCCTGCTCTTGCAGCTTCAATTGCTGCATTCAGTGCTAAAAGATTAGTCTGTGAAGTTATATTCAAAATGGATTCTGACAGTATATTTATCTGTTCTACCACTTTAGAATCTTCTAAAGCTTTTTCTAATTGTTTTTTAGTATCCATAAATATCTTGGAAGACTTCTGCTGTGACTCTGAAACATCTTTTTTTACTGAAACAGCTCTATTATTGATTTCTTCCGCTGAAGCTGCTCCATCCTGTGATTTTTGTGCAATGGATTCCACAGCCTTTCCAATCTCATTTGCAGTTGCTGACATTTCTTCAGCTGAGGCAGCGGTTTCTTCCATACTTGCAGATAATTCCTCAGTAGTTGCAGATATCTCTTCAATATTCGTGTTTAACTGTGAAACATTTTCTTTTACGCCATCTACCACATTTTCAATGTTTCCAGATTCGCTGCTAACATTGCTCAAAAGACGTCTTAAATCACTTTCCATGGCTTCAATCCCTTTAGCCATATCCCCTATTTCACCTTTTTGATTTAAGTATGCCTTTGGTATGTCATTTGAAAAATCACCTGTTTTAACTTTATCTAATATTTCAACAAATTTTCTAATTGGATTTATAAGTCTTCCTGAAAATACTATTGCAACCACCAATGCAAAAATTATTACAATAAAAAATATTAATAAGCCCATGTCTTTTATTGGCTTGATATTAGCGTTAATTTCACTTTGAGGGATAAGTCCTATTACACTCCAATTGGTGCTTTTGTCTTTTGTTGTCAGTGCAGTAAATTTTTCATTTCCAATTGTTACTACAGTATTATTACCACCTTTTGAACTAAATGCATCCTGTATCCACTTTTCATCTTTTGAATCTTTACCCAGGGTACTTTTATCCTTATTAGCTATTATTTTCCCCTGTGAGTCTAAAAGCACCACATAACCATTCTGGCCAATTTTTAAAGATTCAACAGTATCAGATAATGCGTTAAGATTCACATCAACTGCTACTACTCCTGTAACACTATTATCCTTTTTATCTCTTACAGCTTTGGCATAAGTAATAATATACATTCCTCTTATTTCAGCATCCTCATATGGATTTGTTAATATTACACCATCTTTAGCAGCTGCCTGCTTATACCAGTCCCTGCTTGTTGGATCATATCCATCAGACATTTTTTGTTCAGGCATTGATATCATTCTTTTATCCTTAACACCCATATATGCAAAACTTAAATCTTTATAATTATCAGTATAAGATTTCAAAGTCTGCTTAAGCCACTTTTCACAATCTACACCTGTGATAATTCCATTGGCATTTGGATCCTGAGAAAGTGTATTTACCATATTAGATTTATTTTTATATGAATTATCAATTAAATCCAGGGCTCTGTTCATACTTTGCTTAGCTGTCAGAGTAAATTGTTTTTTAACCGCATCCCTGGTGTAAAAATAATTAAAAAAAGATATAAATGCCAGAGGTAAAATTGAAACAAGTAACAGCATAATTGTGATTTGTCTTTTTAGAAAGCTTTTCTTTTTCAAAATAATCCCCCTTACAGTTTTTAAAATTGTTTTACTGTACTTAAATGTGTCTAATTATTACCTAATATATCGAATGCTTTCTAAAAAAGTTTATATTATATTTTAATGCTAAATAAATTCCCAGCATTGAAATGTGCGTTTATTGCAGCTGTTATCCCATTATCAGAATCCTCCAGAATAACGCACTCACTGCTGTCTGTTCTTAATTTGCTGAGCTTCTTTTAGTATATTATATGCTGCTGATCTTAACTCATCAGCCTTTGCCTTGTAATCTGCATGTTCACCTTGAAACATTGATGAGGTTCCTGCAACTAAAACATCAGCTCCAGCTGGAATTACCATGGGTAATGTTTTTATATTAATGCTGCCATCTACTTCAATTAATGTTTTTAAATTTCTTTCAAGTAAAATATGTTTTAATTCTCTGATTTTATTTATAGTTTCAGGAATAATCCTTTGTCCTGAAAAACCAGGATGCACCGTTAATATATTTACCATATAGAGTTCATCCAGTATATCTTTAATGGATGAAACAGGGGTTTCAGGATTTAACACTGCACATGCCTTCATGCCTAATGTTTTAATTTCCTTCACCACATTGACTAAACTGCCTGCAGCTTCAACATGAAAAGCTGCAATATCCACACCTATTTTAGCAAGATCCTTTAAATATCTTTCAGGTTTCACTATTGCCAAATGCACATCTAAAGGAATTTTTGTTTTATTCTTAATTGCCTCAATAACATATAATCCCATTCCAAGATTATGGACAAAAGTTCCATCCATAACGTCGCAATGGAGCATATCAACCTTAGCATTTTCAAGTCTTTCCAATTCCTCACCAATTTTTAATGGATTTCCACACATTATAGATGCGGCCACTTTAATCATTTTTTACACTTCCTTATTTTACTTCATAGGTTAACTTTCCTTTTCCGTAAACACCTTCCCAGTCACTTACAAACTTATCAACACTCCAGTCAGTTAATGGATGTGATAATAGTCCATCCATTATATCAGCATTAACTGTTACAGAATGGCCTCCAGCTAAAGCAACTTCATGTACCTGCTGTACATTTTTAAAGGATGCTGCTAAAACCTTTGTATTTAAGTTATAAATTTTAAATAGCTCAACTATTTCTTTAACTACATTTACACCATTTCCGCTGATATTATCTATTCTGTTTACATATGGAGCAACAAAATCCGCACCTGCCACTGCAGCCATTAAAGCCTGATCAGCTGTAAAAACAGCAGTTGCAGTAATTTTTATCTCCTTTGATTTTAATATCTTCATTGCCTTAATACCTTCTGGAATAACAGGTACCTTTATATATATATTGCCGCCTATGGTATTTGTTATATACTCTGCTTCCTTTACTATTTCATCTGCATTTTTGCTTACAGCCTGAACATGAAGCATTTTATCCTGACCTATAATTTCTCTTATTTGCTTCAATATATCTAAAAAGCTTCTTTTTTCTTTTGATATGATTGTTGGATTTGTTGTAACTCCGCTCATAGGATATAAATCAAAAGCTCTTTTAATCTGATCTAAATTTGCAGTATCTAACAAGTATAACATAATTTAATCACCCTTCCCGTATATTAGTATTTTTAGTTTTTATCTGATTTAATAATACTACATAAGTTATGAATAATCAAGTTCAAATATATATAATCATGAATAAACATTAATAAATAATTATGCTTTACAATAAGATATAATTAAAATATAATTAAATATATGAAATATTGAATAAATGTAAACAAATATGAATTGAACGGGTGATATTATGTTTATAGAAGAAAGACATGAAAAGATACTGGAAATATTAAAATATAAAAAAAGAGTAGAAGTTCAGGAACTAAGTGAACTATTTAAAGTATCAGAGGATACAATAAGAAGAGATTTAAGGATAATGGAGCAAAACGGTAAAGTACATAGAACTTACGGCGGTGCTATTTTACCTGAAAAGGTTAATAGTTATAAGGATTTTACTGTGAGAGAAAAAATTAAGACTGATGTAAAAGAAAGCATAGCTGCTATAGCTGCCTCCTTTATACAGGAGCATGATACTATACTTCTGGACGGCTCCACCACTGTGGCTAAAATTATCCCTCTGCTTTCAAATTTCAAGGACTTAACAGTTATCACTAATTCCATTGCAATTTCACATGATATTGTTATTCACTGCCCTAATATAAAGCTATATATAACAGGCGGTCTTGTAAAAAACGATGTGGCAAATGTCATAGGCATAGAAGGTGTAAATGATATAGAAAAGCTGTATGTAGATAAAGTATTTTTAACAGCTCTTTCAATTTCACACAGCGGAGAACTAACCACTCCAATTATTGAAGAGGCTTACATTAAAGAAGCCATGCTAAAAGCTGGAAGAGAGATATATATTTTAGCAGACAGCAGCAAATTCGGTCAAAAATCTTTGGCTGAGTTTGGAAAGATAAAATCAGAATACACCATAATTACGGATGATAAATTACCTGATGAGATACAACATGACTTAAAGGATCTGATAAATAGAGGTTTGAAAATAATAAGCAAATAATTGTAATATAGGAGCTGCATTAACAGCTCCTTATACAAACTAATAAGCAATTTATTTATCTGCATTTATTTTTTCTATTGCAAGCAGATGTTCTTTCATTTCAAGTCCCCCTGCATAACCTACCAGTTTGCCATTTGCTCCAATAACACGATGACATGGAATAAAAATTCCAATAGGGTTTTTATTATTTGCCATGCCCACAGCCCGGCATGCCTTTGGATTGCCTATTTTCCCTGCAATTTCCCCATAGGAGCAGGTTTTACCATAGGGAATCTGCTGCAGTGCTTTCCAGACATTTTGCTGAAATTCCGTTCCTTCCGGCATAAGTGGGATATCAAAGCTTTTTCTTTTGCCTGCCAGGTATTCCTTAAGCTGCTGTGCGGCTTCCTTAATTAAATCAGTTTCCTTTATTTCAATATCCTTCGGCTGAGGACTTTCGTTAAAATATACATTGGTAATTGCTTCACCATTATCAGCTATTCCTATTTTACCAATGTCAGTATTATAAAAATATAAACTTTTCATAATCATTACCTCCAGGGAATTAAATTATAACCAGCTCTATACATATTTTACTTCATAATATTCAATTTATCATTACATTCTTTTATACTTATGCTGAGGTCTTCCTATACTTCCGTACTTCACTATTCTTTCCAGCTTACCCTCTTCTGTCATGTATTCAAGATACTTTCTAACTGTTACTCTTGCCATACCTGTTTCTTCAGCTATACCTTCTGCTGTGAAATAATCATTGTCATTTCTTTCTATTTCTTCCCATATGGAATTATAAGTATACTTGTTTAGCCCTTTAGTAAAATTATCCTCATGAGTAGAGCTGCTTGTGCCCATTAATTTGTCTAATTCCATCTGCTCTATTTCCTGATTATTTTTAAATTTATTATATCTGTCTTTATACTGAAACAGAGCTTCCTTAAATCTTTCAAAGGTAAATGGCTTTATAAGATAATCTATAGCCCCATATCTAAACGCCTGCTGAACACGTTCTAATGTTTTATCTGCTGTAATTAAAATAACATCAATTAAAAGATCCTCTTTTCTTATCCACTTAAGAAGATCTATACCATTTTCATTAGGAAGAAATACATCTAATAATATGAGCTGGGGCTTTCGAGCTAAAATATACTTTTTTGCTTCAGTTAAATTTGAAACTGCTTTGTATAAAGTAAATCCCTCTACCTTATTTAAAAATTTAGAATTTATTTCTCTTACCATGGAGTCATCTTCTATAATCATAACTTTAATCAAAATTTAACCTCTTTTCATAGGTATATATATATCCCAGGCAGCACCATTTTCTGCTTCAAGATTTATTATTCCATTAAACTCATCAATTATCTTTTTTACAATATACATGCCGTGTCCTCTTTGACCTTCTTTAGTTGTAAAGCCCTGAGAATAAATTTTATCCCTTATTTCTTTAGGAATTCCTGGTCCATTATCCTTTACCTTTATATTTAACATTTCATCATCATCCTGTATTTTTACATGCACTTCACCTGTATCGTCATTTTTAACGGCATCTAAAGAATTTTCTATTAGATTTCCCAAAATAGAAACAAGTTCCTGAGAAGTCATATATATGGGAAGCCTTGTAAGTTTGGAATCTTTATCTATAACTAATTTAATTCTTAACTCCTCGGCTTTGTTATACTTTGATAATAATAATGCTGAAAGTGCAACATCCTTAATATTCTTATTTAAAATATCGTTTATATTATTTCTGATATTTGAAATGTCAGATATAAATTTTAATGCTGTATCATATTCCTCCAGCTGTATAAGTCCTGAAATAGTATGAAGCTTATTCATAAATTCATGATTCTGAGCTCTTAATGACCATGCCATTTTCTTAATGCCCGTAAGCTCCTCAGCAAGCTTAGTAATTTCCGTTAAATTTCTAAAATTAATAACCAGCCCTATAACCTGATTTTTACTGTTCTTTAAAGGATTAAACTTAGACAAAACATTAAGCCCCGGCCTTGCCTTTACTTCTATATTTTCCAGAGGCTTACCATTTGTTAATACTTCTGGTGCCATGCTATAATCCACAATCTCCGTTATATTTTTACCTATATCAGCTTTCTTTAAATCCAGAATAATTTCAGCTTCTTTATTAAAGAATGTTAATTTTCCGTCTTTATCTAAAAGCAATATTCCTTCTTTTATATTTTCAAGTATTGTTTCCTTTTGTTTCAGCTCCAATGCAATCTCCTCAGGCTCCATACCAAATATGGTTTTTTTAATGCTGAAAGAAAGTATAAATGCTCCTGCTATACCAATAGCTAAACCCAATATTATAAATGGTATAAATCCCTTTAGTTTTTCAATTACCAGGTTATGAAAATTAACTGAAAGCACCCCTGCTGTTACCACCCCAACCTGTGTACTGTCGTTGTAAACAGGGACAAAGGCTCTATATGATACTCCAAGACTGCCCTTGGCCTGAGATACATATTGTTCACCCTTAAGCAGTGCTCTGGTTTCATCACCACCTTGAAACTTTGTACCTATATTCTGTCTTGTGGGATGAGTCTGCCTTATATCATTCATATTTAAAACCACAATAAAATCCATGTTAGTTTGTTGTCTTACCTTCTCAATTTCAATATTAAGCTTATCATTAGAAATGCTGGTATCTCCGCTTAAATACTGCTTTACTATATAATTTTGAGATATTGCATTGGCAACGTCTAATAAATCCTTACTGTATTGCTCTGTAATTAATTTTTTCATCTGAAAATATGACAAAATAGTTATATTTCCAATGGATATAGTAAGTACCAGTATTACAATTAAGGTTATCTTTTTCCTAAGTTTCATTTAAAGCTCCTTTTCCATGCTCATTTTAAATATTCATCTATATGTTTTGCAATTTTATTATAATTATTTAATACCCGGGAATCAATACGTTTTCATAATATAAGACTTGTTAAAAATACAACAAAGTATTCTTTATGACCATAATATGTTTTTAAAGTTTAAAATATTTTAATGGTTAAAGGTTGCTGATATTATATTGTCATGGCAAACGATTACAAAAACTTAAATAAAAGATAAGGGGAGATAATAAAATGAATTATTTTGAGGAGAGCTTAAAACTACATGAAAAAAACGTTGGAAAAATAAGCATAAGTTCAAAGGTAAAAGTCATAACAAGGGATGATTTAAGTTTAGCTTATACTCCTGGAGTTGCAGAACCATGCAGAAAGATTCATGAGAATGAAGAAAACATTTATAAATATACTTCAAAGGGAAATCTTGTAGCAGTAGTTACAGACGGCACAGCAGTACTTGGTCTTGGGGATATTGGTCCTAAAGCTGGATTACCAGTTATGGAGGGCAAGGCAATTCTGTTTAAGGAATTTGCAGATGTGGATGCATTTCCAATATGCCTGGATACAAAAAATGTTGAAGAAATAGTAAAAGCTGTGAAACTTATAGCTCCAGGATTTGGTGGAATTAATTTAGAAGATATAAGTGCTCCAAGATGCTTTGAAGTTGAAGAAAAATTAAAAAAGGAGCTTGACATACCTGTATTCCACGATGATCAGCATGGAACTGCCATAGTTGTTCTTGCAGGTATAATAAATGCTTTAAAGGTAATTAATAAAAAAATAGAGGATATAAAGGTTGTTGTAAATGGTGCAGGGGCTGCAGGCACTGCCATATCTAAGTTATTACTTTCTACAGGAGTAAAAAATCTCATTGCATGCGATAAGGTTGGTATTCTTTACAGAGGAATAGAAAATGTAGATGATGCTAAAAAGGAACTTGCAAAAATAAGCAACCCTGAAAATATTAAGGGAAACTTAGCAGATGCATTAAAAGGGGCAGATGTATTTATAGGAGTTTCAGCGCCAGGAATAGTAAATCAGGATATGGTGAGATCAATGAATAAGGATTCCATATTGTTTGCCATGGCAAATCCAACTCCGGAAATAATGCCGGAAGATGCTAAAGCAGCTGGTGCAAAGGTAGTTGGTACAGGCCGTTCAGATTTCCCAAACCAGGTTAATAATGTATTAGCTTTCCCTGGAATATTCAGAGGAGCCCTTGATGTGAGAGCAAAGGAAATCAATGAACACATGAAAATTGCTGCAGCATATGCCATAGCTTCAATGATAAAAGATGAAGATTTAAATGAAAACAATGTAATTCCATATGCATTAGACAGAAGTGTTGCAGCTAATGTAGCTGAAGCAATAAAAAAAGCTGCAAGAGAAAGCGGAGCTGCAAGATTATAAAATCAATTAAAAGGAGGAATAAAAATGCAAATTCCATTAAAGAAAACAATTGATAAGGTTCCAGGCGGTATGATGGTTGTCCCACTTTTTTTAGGAGTACTAGTTAATACATTTTTCCCGCAGTTTTTAAAAATTGGCGGTTTTACAACGGCATTATTTAGTTCAAGCGCATCATCAACTATTTTGGCATGTTTTATGTTTTTAATCGGCTCGCAGATTAATTTTAAGTTAGCACCAAAAGCATTAAAAAAAGGTGCACTATTGATTTCAGGTAAATTTATTGTAGGTGCCGGTATTGGTATTATTGTTGGAAAAGTCTTCGGGCCTGTTGGTGTACTAGGTTTGTCACCTTTAGCTATCCTTTCAGCGTTAACAAATTGTAACGGCGGATTATATGCATCTCTTGCTTCACAATATGGTGATGAAACTGATGTTGGTGCTTATGCTTTATTATCATTAAAGGACGGTCCTTTCTTTACATTGGTTGCCTTAGGTGCATCAGGACTTGCTCAAATTCCTATTAAAGCCCTTGTGGCAGTGTTAATTCCAATAGTAATAGGAATGATTTTAGGAAACATTGATACCGATATGAGAAAATTCCTTGGAAGCAGTAAATTATTATTAATTCCATTTTTCTCCTTCCCATTAGGTGCAGGAATGAATCTTACTACCATTGTAAAGGCTGGAGGCCCTGGTATATTACTTGGAATAATAGCTGCCTTTACAGGAATTGGAGCTTATATACTTCTGAAGTTATTTAAAGAAGAACCAATAATAGGCTTAGCAACAGGATCAACTGCAGGAAATGCCGTTGCCACACCAATAGCTGTTGCAGCAGCTGATCCAACATTAGCTGCTGTAGCAACAATAGCAACAGCACAGGTTGCCGCGGCATGTGTAGTATCAGCAATAGTTTGTCCATTCATTGTTTCATATGCATTTAAATTACTTAGGAATAATAAAGTTAAAAAATTAGATAAAGAAGCAGTGGCCTGATAAAAATTCATAAATTAAACACGGAAATTAATATTCCGTGTTTAATTATTTTATAAAATTATATGGAAGCATTTCTTACTGTGTTCCATTGCTCTATGAAGTTTTCAACTTCTGTATGGACTTCATCATAAAATTTCAGTCTGCTGTCCAATGCTTCTATCTGATCTTCAGAATTAATTCTGGATGAGGATAATTCCTTTACCATATCATCGAAAATATTTCTATAGACACTCATAACCCTGTTAAAGATTTCTTCCATCTGTTTACTGTATTCATCTATACTGGTGCATAGAATTTTCTTTAAAGAATTGTAATAAGCATCATATTGTATACTCCTTATATATTTAATATACTCACTTTTAATTGTCCTCAGCTGTCTGCTGTTTATTGAATAAGCCCCAACTTTAACTTTTGTAAAAAAATTAACTAATTTTTCAGCTGCATTTGTCTCAAGTTCTATGGTTTCAATAATCCTTTCCTTAATATCATCATTATTAATATTAATTTCAGGCATATTAAACAGTATCATTTCATTTATATCCTTACCAACCTTTGGAACAGCTATATCAAAGTCCATGATATTATACTCTTTTCTAATTATTTCGCTGAAACCATGAACTGTTTCTTTCATGCTGTCCTCCACTTCTTTAATATAGTTTATCTTTTTATCAGCCTCAATACTTATTAACTTCAATGAATTCTCAACTACATTTTTAAATTCCTCATTAAATGCCTTATTATTAATATCAAAGTCCATATCTTTAATTTTATTTTTAATCATCTTCAGCTCAGAGGAATTTTTAAGCATAAGCTTCATAAAAAATTCATCCACTCTGGTTTCATACATATCCAGCATGGAGCACAATGCTTTATCCAATAATATTCTAGCGCTGTCCAGCAGTTTATTTTGAAATTTTTTAAAACTCAGTTTGCTTTCCTTGTCTTCATATATATAGCTGAATTTATCTATTATATTATTTATCATGTATTCTATTTCCTGCAGTTCATCAGATTCCTTATTCTTTGCAGAAACTAATTTATTTATTGCAAAGCAGCTTGAAAGTTTAGTAAACTTTTCATCTATTTCTCTTATTAAGGATGAAAATAATTCCACATTTGCTTTTTGTACAGCTATATAGGATGCATATTTTTTTAATTTAGGTATGCCGCTTTTATTTCTTAATGTGTTAAAGTCATAATCCTGTAATCCATAAAAGCACTCTAATTTTTCCAGCTGATCATCCACAAAGCTTAATGAACTCATATCAGTTTTCCCAATAAATTTCTTCTTCAGCTTTTTTAAACGAAGTCTCAAATCGCTGCCTTTGAGTCCTTCAATTGGATATGTTTCACCAATATCATTTAACAGTTCACTGTCAATTCTGCATACTTTAATTAAATCAAAATAGGATCTTGCAGATGTTCCCATAACTATAAAGCCCTTATAACCCAGATCACTGAGCCTGCACCTGATATAGTCCAAAAATCTGGATACAGATTTATTTTCACATTCACTAATATACATTTCATCCAGCTTATTTACTACTACTATAAGTGAATAAAATTTATTATGTTTTTCAAACTGTATTTTAATATTTTTAAAAAATTCTTCTTCATCAATTGTTAGGTAGCTTGAATAATTTATTAAAAACAGTATTACATCTGATTTTTCTATCCAGCTGTAAGCTATTTTTTTGTGTACATTTTCATTATTATTGGTTTTTGCCACCACATAGTTGCTTCCCGGTGTATCTATAATAGTGAAGGGTGCAATATTGCTGCCTTTACTGGAATAATAAATTTCCATATCATCAATGGTATATCCATTAGCTTTATCATTTTGTGCTTTTTTAAATTCTTTATATATGTATTTATAAATATCCTGAGGTTCTTTAAAAAGTAAATCATTTTTGCCATACAGCAGTCTTATTTTATTGTCTTTACTTCTTTTATAAATACAATTATTTGGAGTTGCCAGTTCAAAGCTTGTAGGTGCATACTGCTCATCCAAAAAAGAGTTAACAATGACACTTTTCCCTGCCTTTTTAGTGGCCATAACTGAAATATTCAGATCTCTTTCTCTGGACTTATCCAGTACTTTTTCAATTTCATATAAAATATTTAAAATGCCTTTTCTATCATCTATGAAGTCATCCTTAATTTTTAAATTTTGTACTGCTCTTTCACCGTTAAATACAGAATTTTTCAATTGTTCATAGTTCCTTATAAAAGCATTAACTATTTTTCTGTCTTTCTTTTCCTTCTCCATCATTACTTCCATGTCAATATCTAAATATATGAATGACTGTATTATTCTGCTTATTAAATCATTATCCGTTGTATCAATTACAATCCTGCCGTTTTTAATTTTATCCTCATCTAAATTTTCAATGAAATTACTTAATGATGTGATATTGTCCAATAAACATTCATCTGTAATCTTATCCCTCAGCTGAACTTGCACAGATCTAAAATCTATGTCTTTTGCTATGCGCAGATTGTACAGCAGATTGTCATCAAGCTCCAGATTCTCTATGAACTCATACAGCGGCTGCTGATTATCTAAAATAAATATTGAATTACAGCATGGATTTTCAAGATTTCTTTTAATTTCAGCAGTATCTAAAGACCCATGGACTTTTATAACCTTCATAAATTATTCCCCCATATTCTTTATTACCCCTTAAAGTAAATTTACCTTAAGGGGCAATAAATCTTAGCAATACCTTCACTTTATACCACTAATAGCTTTTATAAGCTGCAGTGCAGCAGGTCCTATTACTATAATAAATATGCTTGGAAAAATTAAAAATAACAGTGGAAATAATATTTTTATTGATGTTTTCATTGCTGTCTCCTCTGCCCTTTGTTTTCTTTTGTCCCTTTCATCTTCAGATTTAGACCTTAGCACCTGCACAATTCCTGTTCCAAGCCTTTCAGACTGAACTATACTGTTTATAAATGAAATCATTTCACTAAAATCAAGTCTTTCCTTTACACCAATAAGTGCTTCTTTTCTTGTTCTTCCAAGCCGCATTTCCTCAAGGCAGGTGTAAAATTCAGAGCATAGTATTCCATTTCCCTTTTCTATAGTTTTATTTAAAGCTATATCAAAACCCAGCCCTGCTTCCACGCTTATAGTTAAAACATCCAGAAAATCCGGAAGCTCTCTAAGAGCTTTTCTATATCTTTTATTTTTTCTGCCGCTGATATAAAAATCCAGAGCCTTAAAGGATAATAGGAAGCCTATTAATGCTAAAAGAATAATTTTAAACAAATTTAAGCCAAGCAGTATTCCATAAGCTCCAAACAGAAGAGGAACAGCTATTCTTACAATAGTATTTATAATATAATAATCTGCTGTGGTCATATTTAATGGATTTCCTGCCTGGAGAAGCCTTTTCTGCAGTTCTATTTCATTTTTAGAAGGCAGTGTGCTGTTATAATATTCTCTTAGTTTATTAATTAAAGACCCCATTGCCTGTTTCATGCCTGATTTAGAATTCTTTTTTACGCCTGCTGTCTTTTGCTTTGAAGGTACAAAGGAATCTATTCTGCTCTTTAGCCTGTATTCAGCTTCAAAGTTTTTAGCTGCTGCATAATATACAAGAAGTGCTGCTGTGACCAGAAAAGAAAATACCACCATACTCTACACCTCGATTTTTGAAATTCTGTTGATTACCATATATCCTGCCAGAGCACATAATATACCAATTGAAATGGCTACTCTCCCAACGGTATTTCCAAGAAAATCAGTAATATATTCCGGATTTATTAAATAAATAAATAAACCAAGAAAAAAAGGAAGTGCCCCTATAATTTTTCCTGAAAGTCTCCCTTGTGCAGTAAGCGTTCTAACTCTTCTTTCCAGCTTTTTTCTTTCCCTTATGGTATTTACAATTACCTCAAGTATGCTGGATAAATTTCCTCCCACCTGTCTTTGAATCAATATAGCCCTTACCATAAGATCTAAATCCACACTGGGCATTCTGTTATTTAAATTATTTAATGCCTCCTCCATGGTAATGCCATAATTCAGCTCATTTAGCAGTACATTGATTTCATCCTTTACAGGTCTTTCATTTTCTTCAGCTACAGTTTTCATAGCCTGACCTATGCTAAAGCCTGATTTCAGTGAGCTTATTATGGTGTTTATCATATCAGGCAGAGCATCATTAAATTTCTGCAGCCTGAGTTTCCTTTTATTTTTAAGCCATATTCCTGGATATATATATCCAAATACAGCACCTATAATACAAAGTAATTTTATCTTCACAAACAGATATACAAGAGCCCCCGTTATAAATGCTGTAAACCACTTAAGCATTACATATTCCTCAGGCCTTAAATTCACTCCTGCACTTATAAGCATTTCATTTAATTTATGCTGATTTTTACCTGGAAGCATTCTTTTAAGAGTCTCCCTGATAAATTCATTGCATTTTATTAAAAAGCTCTGTTCCCTATTATGAGTTTTACTACCTTTTTTATCTCTTTTATATTTTTTCTTAATATCAAGATAGTAATTTAATCTTTTTTCTAAATTCTTATTTCTAAGCAAAAGACAATATAATATGCCTGTAACCAGCATGAATATGGATATAAACCAAAAAACTGTTATTATATTAGCCAACTTTACCACCCCTCTGGGTTAAAAATAGAAGCAGGAACCTGTATACCATAGGCCTGAAAATCATCATAAAATTTAGGTCTCACTCCTGTTGGGACAAAATCTCCAACTACTTTCCCATTGGCATCAACTTTTTTCTGCTTAAAGGTAAAAATATCCCGAAGAGCTATTACATCGCCTTCCATGCCCCTAACCTCAGTGATATTTACAATTTTCCTGGTGCCATCCTTAAATCTTGTCTGTTCTACAATTAAACTTATGGCACCTACAATCTGCTGTCTTATAGCTCTCATTGGAAGATCTATACCTGCCATTAATACCATGGTTTCAAGACGGGAAATCATGTCACGGGAAGTATTGGAATGTCCTGTAGCCAGTGAGCCATCCTGCCCTGTATTCATTGCCTGAAGCATATCCAGTGCCTCTCCTCCTCTTACCTCTCCTACCACTAATCGGTCAGGTCTCATCCTAAGGGAATTTATTACCAGGTCTCTAATGGTTACTTCACCTTTTCCCTCAATATTTGGCGGTCTGGATTCCAATGAAATCACATGCTCCTGAGAAAGCTGGAGCTCTGCTGCATCCTCAATGGTTATTATTCTTTCATTGTTTGGAATAAATGATGATAATACATTTAATGTAGTAGTTTTTCCGGAGCTCGTTCCCCCACATATAAATATATTGATTTTTGCCTTTACGCAGGCATTTAAAAAAACTGCCATTTCCTCTGAAAGTGTGCCGAAGTTTATTAAGTCCTCTATGGTGTATGGATCCTTGGAAAACTTTCTTATGGTAATAACAGGGCCGTTTAAGGATAGTGGAGGAATTATAGCATTGACTCTGGAACCATCAGGCAGTCTGGCATCTACCATGGGGCTGCTTTCATCTATTCTTCTTCCCAGTGGAGAAACAATTTTTTCGATAACCTGCATTACCTGAGCATCATCTCTAAACTTTATATCTGTAAATTCAAGCTTGCCTTCCTTTTCCACATATACCATATCAGGGCCATTAACCATTACTTCTGTTATTTCCGGGTTCTGAAGAAGCGGGTTAATAGGGCCGTATCCTGTTATATCATTTATAATTTCCTGCACTATCTTTTTCGTATTCACACGTCTGAAGTTTTCCTGATCCTTTTTTATAATTTCCAGGGTAATAGGTCCAATTTGAGAAACTACTTTATCTATGTCCTGTACATTCCCAAACTGTTCTATTATTTTTCTTTGAACCTGGCGCTTTAATTCTCTTTCTCTGCTTACAACTGTAGACTGGTGCTTTTCTATTATACTGTCATTAAAAATATCTTTTTTTTCTATGTGATTATTTTCTCTTTCCTCTTGAATTTTTTGTGAGTTATTTATTCTGTTAAGTAACCCCATATTATCGTTCCCCATTTATATTTTATTTTATCAATGTATTTTCTTTTATACCCTCTGATAATTTCACAGCCAGCTGTTTAATGTCCTTGGTTATCTTTTCCTTAGGTTTGTTTGTTACAAAAGGAATACCAATGGCATAGGATTTAGATACTATTTTTGAATTGTTGCATATAAAATCAGCATCCTTTACATCAAGCATATTTTCAACGTCTCCTGCTTTTATAATACCCTGTGCATCACTGCGGTTAATAATAACACTTATCTTGTTATCCATCTTTAACATGCTTACTGTCCTTAAAAATGTTTTTGCATTCTTTATTGAAGCAAAGCTTGTATCTGTAACTACAAAAATATTTTGGGCTATATCCATAAAGGTTAAATTGTTTTCACATAGTCCTGCAGGCATATCTACAATTAAAAACTCATGTTTCTCCAGTATCTTACTGCAAATGTTTTTAATGTGGCAGGGCTTTATTAAATCACCCTGCTCAGGATTTATTGGTGAGGATAACACATCTGCCCCGCTGCTGTGTTTGTCAAGATAATATGAAATTTTTATATCCTCAGTGGTGTCCATTTCATGCACCAAATCGCTTATGGTAAAGGAAGGCTGTATATCCATGGCAAGATTTACATCTCCAAATTGAAAATTCCCATCCATAATGCAGGTTGAGAACCCCATATCTGCTAGTGCAGCAGCAGTATTTACAGAAATTACAGTTTTCCCTACTCCCCCCTTGCCGCTTGCAAAAACAATCATAGTGCCTTTTTCTTTTTTATTTTCAGTTTTAAGAATTTCATCTATATTCATTGGCTCTCCTCCTTATAATTTAAGGTGCCAGCTGGCTTCTGAGAACAAATTTAATGTCTCCCTTTTCATCAGCATTGACAATTTTAACTATATCTTCGGGCTTAAGTTCCACTGTAACTGAAGTATAATCACCATTTGCTTTATCATTTTGGGCTGATTTATCTGTGGTTTTTGCAGCTGTATCCTTTTCAGTAATTTTCTTTCCCACCGCCAGCACTCTTACATTGGTAAGCAGTGTTACAGTCTGAGGGTTATTTTTATCACCTGTGGTGGAAATGATATCTACATAGTCCTCAGGATTAATTAAGCTTGAAACTGACTCTACATCTGTTACACCAATAGATACTGCCCTGCAGCCATCCTTTATCTTTCTTGTTATCTGTTCAGTTTCTTTAAACTGATTGGTGAACCTGCTGGCAAAAAGTACTTCCCCAGCCTTCATATCCACCAGAGCATACTGTCCGGCTATATTCTCTATTTTCTTTACTGCCTGAGGATGTACAGAAGCTTTATTAAAGTCCTTAAGCTCCAGCATGTCCTTTGTAACTATTTGATTTTTCTTAATATCAGCCTTAGGCACCACTACAGATATTATTTTTTGTGATTCTTTATATTTTTTATCAATGTTTACAATATACTGCCTGAACAAAACCGTTGTGATAATTGCCATAATAATGGCTGCTATTAAAATGTATTTTGATTTCATTTAATCACCTACTCCACTAATCTACATTTATATATTAGAGAATCATTAATTGTACCTGATATAGATGAAACATCTGCTGTTTTAATGAATTCACCATAGAAAACTTTTTTATCTGAGTCATCCACTGTAATCTTACAATATGCAAAGCCCTTTACTTTTATTGAATCATTTTTACCCCGATCTATCATTTCATATATTATAATAGGTGCTATTCTAGGTACTATATCTTTTCCAACAGATGCTTTTTCTCCAGGTGTTTTATCTAGTATCTGATTAATCTTAATTTCGCCAGAATATCCATTATTAATTAAATCGGCTATATCATGCGGATTTTTATTTCCATCTAAATTCAAAAATCCAAACCAACCAGGGCTATCTTCTTGTTTTTTACCTTTTAAAATATATTTTTTACCAACCTCTAGCTTTATACCTTCTTCAACTCCTAAAGGAACAACTCCAGTCATTGCAGTTGCTAGTTCTCTTACTGCACTAGAAGTCACTGTAATAGGTATAGTATCTATACCAAAGATTCTCATAAAATATAATGGTACAGTTTTGTGTAAAGTATAAGTTAGTTTATTCTCAGTTCTATTGATTTGTAAATTATTTTTATCGTATGGTTCATTATTGGCAGTTAATATTTCACTTACTACATTCTTAATAGACTCATCTTTTTCAAATATTATTTGAGCACCGGATAATACTGCTGCATTAGCTGCCTTTCTCATTTCACCCTTTGCCTTATACAGTATACTCACATCAACCAGTACTCCCCCTATACAAATCGTAAAAAATAAAATAAAAATGCAAAGCAATAACCCACTTCCATTTTGGTCCCTTCTTAATTTTGATAATTTAAACATTGCATTTACCTCCTCTACTCTACGCGAATTGTAGATGAAGCTCCAACATTTATGGAAGAATTTCCAACTGTTAACCATCCTATTAATGGAGTTATATATTTAATATCATACTTTACTCTTACTGTTACATTTGTTCCAGACTTACGTGGTTCATCATCAGGGGTTGTAGTTACAGTCATCCTAGAATCTTTCTCTTTAAATGGGCAATTATTCTTTGCGAATATTTCAATATCAGTATTGCTATGATTAAAAGATGCATATCTTGCTGCTTCCTGACTTACCATATTAAGTGTATTTATTACATATAGTACTCGAAAAATATCAATAATTATGCATAATAAAAGCAAAACAATTGGCAGCATTAGTGCAATTTCTACAGCTGCCTGCCCTTTTTTCTTTTTCATATGATCCATGCTCCCTTGAACAAGAGACAAATCATTGCACCTCCCACAATTGCTGTACCATAGGGGTATTTTTTTGAGAAATATGATTTAGGAAATTGTAATTTACATTTAATTCCACAAACAAATGAAACAAGCCATGAAAATAAAGTCCTTATAAAACTTATTGTGTTTTTTTGAAATATTATTACCAATATGGCCACCACTCCGCCAATAAGCGCCATGTATATAGCAGTGTTCAATACAAAAATGCTCCCCTTTGCTGCCCCAATAAGAGATAAAAGCTTCACATCTCCTGCTCCCATGCCGCCTAAAAAATATGGAATTAGAAGAATGCATAAACCTGCAGCAAATCCAAATAATGATAACTTGAGGCCAGCAAAACCGCTGAACCAAACATTTAATATTACTGCTGCTATAAGAGAAGGAAAAATAACCTTATTATATATTTTTTGCTTTTTTATATCAGTTATAAAGCATATTACTAGAACTGAAACTAATAGGCTATCAATTAACATGGTTTCCTCCTTGCTTTAAAGGCTCCGCAGCATGGCAGAGCCTTTAAATGTTAGAAAAGATCTTTCATTAATACTTATGCTTATTTTCCTGTTCCAGTTGCATCACCTACAGCCTTCTGTAATGCAGCAGTAACACTATTAAAAAGATCAGTAAGTTGAGTTTTAAATATTCCTAATGCAATTACTACAACTGCAACTACCACTGCCAACAATAACCCATACTCAGTCATTCCTTGTCCTTGTTCCTCTTTTACTAAGTTTTTCATTTTACTTAACATAAAGTACCCCTCCATTTAATTTTAATTTATATGTGTTTTTATAATGCATACACACATAATATGTATTATTTATTCATTAATTTTATTACTGTTTTTTTTAAAATTATTTAGTGCATTGAACAGTTTGTCCCACTTTAATATTTGCTTCCTTTATCTTCCCACTTGGAAGTTCGATTACTGATTTTGCACCTTTCACATACTTTCCTACTTTACCAGGCTTCAGCTTTTCATTCATATATACAATATTGTTTCTAGCATCAAGGTATAAAACATCAATGCTGTAATTCATAAAAAAGGTGTGTATTTCGCTACAGGGAATAATCTGCAGGGCATTTTGCGTAGGAAGCTCCTTTGTAAACATAAGTCCTTTAAGCCTTTTGAAATAGGTATTTGCAACAGTTAAATTCCGGGATATAATTGTGTTGTAATCCTTGTTTATCAATAACATGAAATCACCTACTATAAAATAAATTTAACCTTCTTTTATTTGTCCCTTAATATTATGATTAGTATTAAATTTTTATTACACTTAAATTATTTGTTAACCGTCCCCAATTTCCCACATAAATTATTTGTTAACCGTCCCCAATTTTCGCCCAATTTTCACTTGTAACACATTTTAGTTTCTATTCATAAAATATAATTGGTAAGTACTTTTTAAAGCAAAAATATCAGGAGGTTTTAAATGTATATTTGTCCATATTCTTATTGCAACTACTGCATATACAGACCAAATTGTCCAATGTTGTATAATAAACATATGAGAAATGACTTTGAAGAGGAAGATGATTATGATGATAACTATGACTATGACGATGACCTTAGAGCTCCTCAGATTGATACAACTCGTCCTGTTACTGACAGATGGAGCCAGTGGGAAGACCTTGGTGGAGTTTTAACTTCTGGTCCTGGAGCTTCCTCATGGAGGCCAAACAGACTTGACACCTTTGTGAGAGGCACTGATAATGCTCTTTACCATAAATGGTGGGATGGTTCCAGATGGAGTAACTGGGAGAACCTTGGAGGCCAATTGACTTCTGCTCCTGCTGCAGTTTCCTTTGGAAATAACAGGATTGATGTTTTTGTCAGAGGTACTGATAATGCAATGTGGCACATATTCTGGAATGGCTCAGTCTGGAGTACTTGGGAAAGCCTTGGAGGAACACTAACTTCTGCTCCTGCCGCTTCCTCATGGGGTTCTAACAGAATAGATACCTTTGTTAGGGGTACAAATAATGCACTTTATCATAAATATTGGAACGGAGCTAGATGGAGTGATTGGGAGAGCCTTGGAGGCACTCTGACTTCTTCTCCTGCTGCAGTTTCCTGGGGGCGAAATAGAATTGATGTATTCGCCAGAGGAAGAAACAATATCTTATATCACTTATGGTGGAATGGTTCCAGATGGAGCAGCTGGGAGGACATGGGACAAAATATATCTTCAGCTCCTGCAGCTTCTTCAAGGGGTGTTAACAGAATTGAGGTATTTGCTCAGGGAGCTCATAATCAGCTAATTACTTCAAACTGGAACGGAAAGCGCTGGAGTGCCTGGAGCAGCCTTGGAGGAAATATAACCTCTGATCCTGCAGCAGTTTCCTGGGGACCAAATAGAACTGATGTATTTGCCAGAGGAAGGAACAATGCAATGTGGCATATCTGGAGAGATTAATATAAGATTTTTTAACTTCTTTTAATTTTTTATAATAGAATTTAATATCTTTCACATAATAAGTTAAAGGACACAATTTTCAGTGTACTATCTTTTAACAAAGGAGTGATAACATGGTTAAACCCAAAGATAAGAGGAATCCAAATAATCAGCCTATTGAAAATCATAACACTGCTGCATGGACTGATGTTAAAGAAGCAAAGGAAATTTCTAATGTTGCCATACCCAGTGAGAATCAGGTAATAAATGCAAAGAAATGGGTAGATACTAACGAAAAATAAAGTTGAACTAAATATGGGGACACACCTGAAACCTTTGGTGTGTCCCCATATTATTTATCTTTAATATTGTTGTTCAGCCATTCTCTTGTAGCTTTCATATCTTTCCTTAGCATTTTTTTCTGCTTCTGCAAATAAAACAGATGCATTTTCAGGGAATGTATTAAGTAATGAAGTATATCTTACTTCGCCTTTAATGAAATCCTGGAATGGAGCTATAGGTGCCTTTGAATCCAAGGTAAATGGATTCTTGCCCTGCTCTCTAAGCATAGGATTGTATCTGTATAAATGCCAGTAGCCTGACTCTACAGCTTTTTTCTCCTCTGCAATAGATGTTCCCATACCGGACTTTATACCATGGTTTATGCATGGTGCATATGCAATTATAAGTGAAGGTCCCTTATAGGCTTCAGCCTCAAGTATGGTTTTTATTGTATGGTTCATATTAGCTCCTATTGCAATTTGAGCTACATAGACATATCCATAACTCATAGCCATCATGCCTAAATCTTTCTTTCTTATCTTTTTACCGCTGGCTGCAAATTTGGCAACTGCTGCAGTAGGTGTGGACTTTGAAGACTGTCCTCCTGTGTTTGAATAAACCTCTGTATCCATTACAAATATATTTACATCATCCCCGGAGGCAATAACCTGGTCAAGTCCGCCGTATCCTATATCATAAGCCCATCCGTCTCCGCCTATTATCCACTGAGATTTTTTTACTAAATAATCCTGTTTCTCTAAAATCTCCTTCATAATATTTTTACCTGAATAATTATGCTGATTTAAAAGATACATAATCTTTTGAGATGCAGCTTTTGAAGCCTCACCATCATCCATAACCTGAAGCCACTGATTAAAGGCTTCTTTAATATCCTCACTGCCAGGAGCAGCTATTTCTTCTCTCATTAAATCAGCCAGCTTATTTCTTATCTGACGTACTCCAAGGAACATTCCATATCCAAATTCAGCATTATCTTCAAACAATGAATTAGCCCATGCAGGACCTTTTCCATGCTGATTTACTGTATAAGGAATGGAAGGAGCACTGGCACTCCAGATAGACGAACATCCTGTTGCATTTGCAACCATCATTCTGTCTCCAAATAATTGTGTTATAAGTTTAATATATGGTGTCTCACCACATCCAGGGCAAGCTCCATTGAACTCCAGCAGCGGTATTTCAAACTGACTTCCCTTTAGTGTATTTTTATCCATAGCATTTTCTTTAGTTTTTATCTTGCCCGCAGCTTCCCAATTCTTTGCCTGGGCCTCAATCTCATGCTCTGCAGCTGTCATTACTAATGCCTTTCCAGGTGCAGGGCATACATCTGCACAATTGCCGCAGCCTGTGCAGTCAAGTGGTGATACCTGAATCCTATACTTATAACTTTCCAGTCCCTTCCCTGTTGCTTTCTTTGTTTCAAATGTTTCAGGTACTTCTTTTACTTCATCTTCATCTAAAAGGAAAGGTCTTATGGTTGCATGAGGGCACACATAGGAGCATTGATTACATTGTATACATTTATCAATCTGCCACTGAGGCAGCATTACTGCAATGCCTCTCTTCTCATAGGAAGCAGTGCTGAGAGGAAATGTTCCGTCTTCTATGCCGTTAAATGCACTTACAGGTAACTTATCTCCTTTCTGTTTATTCATTGGCCTTTGAATGTTTTTAATAAAATCAGGTTCATTAGAAAAAATCTGTCTTTCCTCTGTATCCTCTGCCGTACTCCAGGAGGAAGGAATATCTATTTTTACAAGATCTGATATACCTCTGTCTACAGCAGCTTTATTCATATCCACAATGTTCTGTCCTTTTTTACCATAGGTCTTTTCTATGGATTTCTTTAAATAATTCACTGCATCTTGAACAGGTATAACATTGGTAAGCTTAAAAAAGGCAGCCTGCATAATCATGTTAACTCTATTGCCAAGTCCTATTTCCCTGGCAATGGATACTGCATCTATAACATAAAAGTTTATATTGTTATCTTTCAGGAATCTTTTATATCTTCCCGGAAGATATTTTTCTAAATCTTCCATTTTCCATGGGCAGTTAAGTACAAATGTACCATTCTTTTTTAGTCCATCTAATAAATCATAGTTATAAATAAAGGATTTATTGTGGCATGCCATATAATCTGTTTCATAAACCAGATAAGGTGACTTAATAACATTTTTACCAAATCTGAGATGAGAAACAGTGGTCCCCCCGGATTTTTTACTGTCATAGGAAAAATACCCCTGAGCATAAAGATTAGTATTATCACCTATGATTTTTATTGCGGATTTATTAGCACCTACTGTTCCATCTGAACCAAGTCCCCAGAATTTACAGTTTATTGTTCCTTCAGGATTAGTCTCAATAGCTTCTGCTTCAGGTAAAGATGTATTTGTTACATCATCTGTTATACCTATAGTAAAATGATCCTTTGAATTCTGCTCCTTCAAATTATTAAATACAGCCAGTATATGTGAAGGCCTGGTATCCTTGGAGCCCAATCCATATCTTCCTCCTATAACCACAGGTGGGTTTTGTTTTCCACTAAACAGCTTTGCTACATCCAGATATAATGGTTCACCTAATGAGCCTGGTTCTTTAGTCCTGTCAAGTACAGCTATCTTCTTAACTGTACTTGGAAATACATTAAAGAAGTATTTTTCAGAGAATGGTCTGTAAAGATGAACCTTTATTCTGCCTGTCTTTTCTCCTTTTTCATTAAGATGATCAATAACTTCATCAATGGTATCGCATACAGAGCCCATAGCTACAATTATGTACTCAGCATCCTGTGCACCATAATAATCAAATGGGTGATATTCCCTTCCAGTAATATTTTTAATTTCCTTCATATATTCTTCAACAATATCAGGAACTGCATCATAAAATTTATTTGATGCTTCCTTTCCCTGAAAATATATATCAGGATTCTGAGCTGTGCCACGCACTACAGGGTGTTCTGGATTTAATGCTCTTTTTCTAAATTGTTCTACTGCATTTTTATCAACAAGCTTTTCAATATCCTCATAATTTATTAATTCAATTTTTTGTATTTCATGAGATGTTCTGAAGCCGTCAAAAAAGTGCAAAAATGGTACTCTGGATTTAATTGCACTGAGATGAGCTATTCCTCCAATATCCATAACCTCCTGCACACTTGAGGATGCTAAAAGAGCCACACCTGTAGATCTGCAGGCCATTACATCCTGATGATCTCCAAAAATGGATAATGCATGAGTAGCCAAGGCACGTGCTGTAACGTGAAAAACTCCTGGAAGCAGCTCTCCAGCCATTTTGTACATGTTTGGTATCATTAAAAGCAATCCCTGTGATGCTGTATAGGTGGTGGTTAAGGCACCTGCCTGCAGTGAACCATGCATTGCTCCTGCAGCCCCAGCTTCAGACTGCAATTCGCTGACATTAACTGTCTGCCCGAAAATATTCTTTTTTCCTCTGGCAGACCATTCATCTACAGCTTCTGCCATTGGAGTGGAAGGTGTTATTGGAAATATAGCAGCAACTTCTGTAAAAGCATAGGAAATATATGCACAAGCTTCATTTCCATCCATAGTTTTCATCTTTTTTCCCATATAGTAATCCTCCTTAAAATAACATTTGAGATTATTATTTGATATAAAAAAATTATCATACATGAATATAAGGGAATTTATTCAGAAAACTAATTTTAGAAGAAATACAAAAAGTATAAGCAATACAATTTACTGCTTATACTTTTTATTTTAAATTATATCTTTAATAGTATTAGCCGAATCTTCATTTAGAAGATTATCATTTAAATACTGGCTGCCAAATGAATGCATCATTTTAAGTATTGGTAAAATACCCCTGCCTGTTTCTGTAAGTCCATATTCTACCTTAGGCGGAACTACAGGATATACCTTCCTATATATAAGCTTATCTTTCTCAAGAGCCCTTAATTGCATGGTAATCATTTTCTGAGTTGCCTGAGGCAGTCTTTTTTTAATATCGCTAAACCTTAATGGTTTATAACTTAAATACCATAGAATCAATATTTTCCACTTGCCGGAAAGAAGTTTCTCCACTAAAACCATAGGACATATTTCATACCTTAGGCATTGATCTTTCATGTAGCATTCTTCGTGCAGCGGTTCATTGCAGAGTATATTATTAGTGGACATTTGCAGCATCACCTCTTAAAATGAATTATATCACAGGCATAAAAAATATAAAGGAAAGTTAAAAAATAGATAAACATAAAAGGGCATATATAGATTTTATTATATAAACCTACATATGCCCTTAGTTTTTTTACATTATGCTATATGATTTATCTGCATAACCACATTTATTAATACAGCCCGAATTTTTTATCAGTTAAACTTATAAATATATTCTTTTTCTGAGAATAACTATCTAAAATCATCTTATGAGTTTCACGTCCAATGCCAGACTTTTTGTATCCGCCAAATGGAGCATGTGCAGGAAGATTATTGTAGTTATTAATCCACATTCTGCCTGTCTCAACTCCTCTTGCCACTCTGAAGGCACGATTTATATCCTTAGTCCAGACTGCGCCTCCAAGACCATACTGGCTGTCATTAGCCATTTTGATAACTTCTTCTTCAGTTTTAAACTTGATAATTGTAACTACAGGTCCAAATATCTCTTCCTGGGCTACTCTCATCTTATTATCAACATCTGCCAGTATTGTTGGCTTCATGAAAACGCCTTTATCCAAACCATTTTCTGTGATTCTGTAACCGCCGGTAACAAGCTTAGCTCCTTCTTTTACTCCAATATCAACATATTTTAAAATTTTATCTAATTGTCTTTCATTAATCTGTGCACCCATCTGAGTATCCTTTTCCCATGGAAGTCCAACCTTAACTTTCTCAAAGGCTTTTACTGCCTCGCTAAGGAACTTATCATATATATCTTCATGTACAAATACCCTTGAACCTGCACTGCATACCTGACCCTGATTAAAGAGTATTCCCATCTGAAGTCCTTCCATTGCCTTTTCCCAAGGAGCATCAGGGAAATATATATTGGCGGACTTACCACCAAGCTCTAAAGTTGCAGGAATCAATTTTTTAGCAGCAGCATCAGCTACACTGTAACCAACTTCCGTAGAACCTGTAAATGCTAATTTTCTAAAGCCTTCATGGTCAAGCATATACTGTCCTGCCACTGATCCTTTTCCTGTAATCACATTTACAACTCCTGCAGGCAATACCTTTTCAAGTAACTTTGCCAGTTCCAGAATGCTTAATGGAGTTGATGAAGATGGTTTTATAACAATACAATCACCAGCTGCCAGTGCAGGTGCTATTTTCCATGCACCCATAAGAATAGGGAAGTTCCATGGAATAATCTGTCCAACTACACCAATGGGCTCTCTTAAAATAATACTCATAGTGTCATCGTCAATCATAGTTGCCTGTCCTTCTTCTGTTCTTATTGCACTTGCAAAATAACGGAAGTGATCTGAACTTAAAGGAATATCAATTCCAATTGTCTCACGGATAGGTTTTCCATTATCAAGTGTCTCTATCATTGCAAGCTTCTCTGCATTTTCATCAATAAGATCTGCTATCTTAAGTAACATAGCTGCACGATCCTTAGGACTTACTTTCTTCCAGCTTTCAAATGCTTTCCATGCAGAAGCTACAGCATAATCCACATCTTCTTTTCCTGCTTCTACACAGGTAGCTAAAAGTTCTCCATTAGCGGGATTATAAGTTTTAAAAGTCTTTCCTTCTTTTCCTTCTACCCACTTGCCATCGATAAAAAGTTTATAGTTTTCACTTATTGGTTTTTGCATATTAAACACATCCTTATAATAATTATTTTACTATTATATAATTATATGCTAATATTCTTATCTATCTTTTACAAGTAGGCACTTTTTTTATATATAGTATCAAAAAGTATAGTGATGTGCATTAAACTCTAGTCATTAACATTTAGTCTCTTCTTCTTTTTGCAGTAATAATATACTGGAAGTCCAATTGCTGTAAGGCCTAATCCTAGCATTGCCCCTCCAAAAGAATCCTTAATAGTACTGTACATTAAATATAATCCTCCAATTATTCCAATGGCAGGTACTATTGGATATAATGGTACTTTGTACAATCCAGGCTTTCTAGGGTATCTCTTCCTTAATATAAATATTCCGAATACACCCAGAGTAAAGAATATCCATATAACAAAGATTGTTAAGTCAGTTAATGAGTTAAATGTGCCGGACAGTATGAATAAAATTGCTAGTACACCTTGGAAAATTAATGCATTCATTGGAGTTCTTAATTTTGGATTTATTGCCCCTAAAACTTTTCCAGCAGGTAATTCCTTTTTCTGCCCCATAGCAAGTGCAACTCTTGTTCCGCAGGTCATCTGTGCATTCAAAGCTCCAAATATAGATATCATCATTCCAGCTGTTATGAAAGCAGTAGCCCCGCTGCCGAAAAGCTTAACTGATACATCTACTCCAATTTTATCAGCTGACATAACCTTGGCTGCAGGCAGTACATTGAAAATTGCTATGTTAAATAGTGCATATACTACCATTACAAAAAGAACTCCGCTAACAATGGCAATAGGCAAATTCTTTTCTGGTTTTTCAACTTCAGCTCCTAAAGTACATGTATTTATCCAGCCGTCATATGACCACAATACACCAAGCAAAGCAACACCAATTCCAGACCCTTTTGTAACACCAATTGAAGCAAAACTTATATCATGTGCTGTTCCATTTATTAACCCAAATATGATAATGGCTGCTATTGGAACTAATTTTCCAATGGTTGATATGGATTGCAGCCATATTCCAAATTTTGTTGAAATAATTTGTGCTGTTACAATTAATATAATCATTATTATGGCTAAAGCCCTTTGCTGAGAAGGTGTTAATGGCACAAAGAATGTGGCGAATGTAGCAAATGCAATAGCCATAGCAGCACTTCCACCTGGACTTGCAATAATTGCTTCTACCCAGCCGTATAAAAAGCCGAAAACTTCACCATACAATTCTGATAAATAGGTATATAGTCCACCAAGTTTTGGTATATATGCAGCTATTTCAGAAATTGTTAATGCAGAACAAATGGTTATTATACCGCCTATTATCCAAATGGCCAGTGCTTCTCCTGTAGATCCTGTGTTCTTTAAAACAACTGCAGGTTTTAAAAATATTCCTGAGCCAATAACAAATCCTACTACGAAAAGAATAGCCTCAAATAATTTAATGTTTCTTTTTAGGCCCTTATCTTCCATATTGTCCCTCCTTACTGTTCTGAATTTATTACAGAAATCATTTCAATATATTGCAGAAATATCTACTTTTATTTTTGATTGATCTTCAAAACATCTTCAGGTTTTTTATATGGTCTGTTCTGTTTTACTCCAGTCTCTTTCAAAGTCAAATCCCCAAAGTAGCATGTGAGACCTCTCCTGAGTTTAACGTTTTCAATCAATGCTTTATCATATCCTTTATTGGCTATCTCAAGTGCATAAGGCAATGTTGCACTTGTTAATGCATAGGTAGATGTATTAGAAAATGATGAAGGTATATTATCAACACAGTAGTGCATAATTCCTTCCTCAAAATAAACTGGATTATCATAAGATGTTGATCTGCATGTTTCAACAGCACCGCCATCGTCACATGAAACATCTACAATCATTGAACCTGATTTCATGTATTTTAACATATCTCTTGAAATAAGATGATCTTTTCTCCATTTTGGCCACAGTACACAATTTATTATAACATCACTTTTTTTCAAGCGCTCAATAATATTGCTCTCATTTGAATACAAAAACTCAACATTTGCTGGTAATAGAGCTTTTGCCTGTTCCATTTTATCGAAATTAATATCAAGTAATGTAACCTTATTTCCAAGGCCTGCTGCTAATTCAGCTGCTCCAATGCCTGCATATCCACTTCCTATAACAGTAAATTCTGGTGTAGGAACCCCATAAACTTTTGAAAGCAGTAAACCTCTGCCGCCATGAATTTTCTGCATAAACTGACATGCTGCTAAAACTCCGCCTTTTCCAGCTATTTCGCTCATTGGTCTAAGCAATGGGAATTTATGATTTTCATCTTCAATATCCTCATATGCAATTCCAACAACTTTATTCTCTAGAAGTGCATCAGTTTCCTCCACATGAGCATTTGAGTGGATATAAGTGAAGACAACTAATCCTTTTCTTAAATACTTATATTCTTCAGGGAGAATTTCTTTTACCTTATAAATCATTTCTGACCTTTTAAAAAGTTCATCCTTATCAACCAATTCTGCCCCAGCATCCTTGTATTCCTTATCAGTTATGCTGCTTCCAAGCCCGGCTCCATGTTCAATTAGTACAGTATGATTATGCTTTTTAAATTCTCTAACTCCAGCAGGTGTCATGGCAACCCTGAATTCACTATTTTTAATTTCTTTTGGAACTCCAATTATCATTTTAATACCCCCCGGTTTTAATTAATTTATTAATATAATTTATATAAAATGATTTTGTTTTCCATCTTTCCTCCTTTCTGTGTATATTAAGGTATTCTTACTTGAACCCCTCAATTACTTTAGAAGCAAAACCTATGCCAGCTTTCAACACGCCTGGGATATCTAAGGTTACGGCTTTCGTATTTTATTCATAATAAAAAACTGCTCAAAATTGAGCAGTTTTTCCGGATTATATAAGATTCATCCGCCGAAATTTAGACATTAGTGCCTAATTTTCGTCATCTAATTCCAATTTATATTTTTTTATTTTATATTGAAGTGTTTGTCTCGGTATTTTCAATATACCAGCTGCTTTAGAAATATTACTTTCACTTATACTTAAAGCTTTTTTAATGGCATCTTTCTCAAAAGAATTCATCATTGCACTTAAATTTATTACTTCTTCAGAATTAGTCTTAACTTGATGTTTACTAGATAGATCGCAAAAATAGATGGGTAAGTGTGATATCTCAATGTTTCCCATTGAAACTAAATTCATTGATGACTCTATGACATGTTGAAGCTCCCTGACATTTCCCGGCCAATCATATTTTAAAAACAAATCCTTAACGCTATCTGTGATACTTTTTATATTTTTATTAAATAATTCATTATAATACTTAATAAAATATGTAACTAATAATGGTATGTCCTCTTTTCTTTCTCGAAGCGGTATAAGCTTAAATGTTACAACTCCAAGTCTATAAAACAAATCCTCTCTAATATGTTTACTGGCTAAGGCCTTTAAGGGTTCCTCATTCATAGCAGCAATTATTCGAACATCCACCTTCTTATCTTTGGTATCACCCACTCTTCTTATGCTGCAATCCTGCAAGACTCTTAATAATTTCGCCTGCAAATGAATTGGCATGGAATTAATTTCATCCAGGAAAAGAGTTCCTCCATCAGCCTGTTCAAATAAGCCTGCTCTATTTATTGCCCCTGTATAGGCACCTTCAGTTGTTCCAAAAAGAATTGACTCAAATAATGTTTCTGGAATAGCTGCACAATTTTGAGCTACAAAAGGTTTATTACACCTATTAGAGTAATTGTGTATGGATTGCACAAATAATTCTTTTCCTGTACCTGTTTCACCATAAACTAATACAGAAGATGGTGAATTTGCAATTATTTTCGCCTTTTCAATATTTTCATTCATCTTATCATTAACTGTTATGATATCATCAAAAGAATATTTTGTTGTTGTTTTTTTAAGGAATTTATTTTTCCCTTTATGATTCATTGATTTATTTATTTCAATATCTTTTATGCTTGTTATATCCTTAGACAGCTCAATGGCACCCATTAACTTACCGCTTCTGATAATTGGTATGGCAAGGTTTTCAGTAAAATATGGATTACCATAAATATCATAAAACTTCTGTCCCTCATTATATACTGGCGTTGCATTTTTAATACATTGAAAAATAGAGCTTTCATCTTGTGTTAAAGATGGATAAACCTCCAGAACATTTTTGTTAATAATATCCTTATATATATTGCCTTTTTCATTACAAAATCTTGGATTGTATCTAATTGAATACATTATTTTCCCATTGCTATCAGTTATAATCATAGCATCAACACTGTTAAGATTCATATTTAATGTTGTTTTATTAGGCACACATATCCCCCCCAGGAAAATGATGATAACTATATAGAAAGTAATAAATATCTTCACCATAGCTGTCACAAAATATCCAATCCTCAAGGATTTTTGGGACTGCTAAAGGTGATTAGATATTTACTTTCTATATATATAACAAGTTTAATACTACTTAAAATCATTCTATCATACATAATAACTTGATTCCAGGCTGAACATTTTTATGGGATCAGGTACATTACAAAAACTGGAACAGTTTTTATTTCTAAAAACTTTTAAATAAAAAAATATATAGGTTTATTTTTTATAAGAATTTGATATAATATAAATAAGAAGAGCTTAGTGCGCTAACACTAAGCAATCCTTAGAACATTTATTTTGTTTTAGGGCTATTGAATTTAAACAAGTATGTTAACAAAAATGATGCTAATCTTTGTTGGATGGAGCATCTTTTTGTTTGCTCTTAATTTCAATATCAAGACCAATAAACTTTACTGAGATTTTTAAATAATGAATGAAAAAGAAAAGGGTCAGGCATCTTACAAAACCAGAATATCATATCCAGATATAAACCTGTTAGCACCCCTTGCAGGTATTTTAAAAATTGATGTTAATACTTTATTGGCGCTTACTTCTTACTTTTTACTTCTTAGTTCTTACCTTAAGAAGGGTTTCTAGTTATTTATATTTCGGGAACCAGGGAATACATCTGTTCACTTTAGACTTATAATCCACATATTTCTCTCCGAATATTTTCTCCATGGCTTTCTCCTCTTTTTTCACCAGCAATGTCATAACCACCCAGTAAATAATAATTAGCGGTAGAAGAAACAGGTTATTTTCCCAAAAAATAAATCCCATAACAATAAAAGTGATTCCTGTATATAGAGGATTCCTTACCAAGGCAAAAACACCATTTGTAATTAGTTTATTGTCCCCTATATGTTTAAGTAATCTGCTGGTTTTCACAGCCTCTATGCATAAAAAAGCGCCCGAGACAAGCACTATGATGCCAATAACATCCATTATTGTTCTTAGAGATTCAAAATAACCGCCCGATAAATATCCAGCCCCTGAAATATGAATGCCAATCATTGCTAATAAAATAATGATTGTAACATAGCAAGGTCCAACGCCAAAGTAAGACATTCTATTTCTATTTTGAATCTTATTCATATCATCAATACCTTCCATTCTTTTGAAAATCACTGACTATATAAATCTCAAATTATATAATTAAACCAATAACAGTCCGTCCAAATCCAGGATCTCAATTTTTTTATTTGAAATCTGCTTGATATATCCTGCCTCTTCCAAATCCGTCAATTTCCTGCTGATTGTTTCAGGTGTAGTTCCCAAATATGAAGCCATATCTTTCTTGTTCATTGGCAATACAACCATAGATTGCTTATCATTATCCAAACACTCAGCCAAAAAATGTGCTATCCTTGTTTCAACCTTCTCAGTGGCAAACCCTGTGGCCTGTTTCTCTGATTGCTCAAGCCTGCTTGAAAACTCAGTCAATAATCTTAATGAAATAGAAGGATATTTCAAGAGAATTTCCTGCAGATCTGAACGCTTGATTGTGCAGACACTGGTTTCTTCTATAGCCTCTGCATATTCTTCATGCACACTTTCGCGAAACAAAGCCAGTTCACCTGTAAAGTCCCCAGGATGCAGAATCCTCAGCAGCTGTTCTTTCCCGGATTCAGAAAGCCTGTATATTTTAACTTTTCCCTTACTTACGATGTAAAGTGAATCTGACTTATCACCTGCGCAATAAATATTTTCTCCTTTTTTGTAGGAAACCGAATATGTCACAGCCATAATTTCGTCCATTTGTTCTTTTTCTAAGTGATTGAAAATCGGCACCAGAGATATACATGTCTCATGCTTTTCACCATGATCATGACAATGGGTATGGCCATGAGAACATTGCTTATAATCCTGCTTTTGAATTTCCCCTTTGTTTTTCTTCATATTAAATCTCCTATTCCAAGCATATTCTTCGTGGAATTATTTTGTATTAACTTACCACTTTAATATCTATTATATTCTTTTGCGGATATTACTCAAGCACTGATATTCTTTGGAATGGAGATAATATAAATTAAGATCTTATATTCAGAAATAAATGGAAATGGTGCTGCAAAAGCAACACCATTAGCTGTTTATTCGTAACGTTTGAAAAGAACACTATTTTCCTTAGCAATATGAAGGAATATGTCATCTACCAATTCATGGAGTTTCATATATACAGCCTTCATTGTAGGGCATGCATATTCAGGAGGCGTGAAATCATTACTTTCTTTGATTATTTTCTTAACGATATCACCAGTGCCTTCATGTTCACCTTCCAATTTATGAATTAATGACCTTATGGCTGCTTTATCCTCATCCGTTTTATCTGGTTTTAGCATTGCTGGGAAGAGTTCTTTTTCCTCTTTTGCAAAATGTTCCTCAAGCTCCATCTTTAACTCACTGAAATTTCGATGAAGCTTCAAAAGCAGTTCTTTTCCATGGACGTAGTGAACAAGCAAAATCTTATTCATCAATGGGTCCAGTTCATTCCACAGAGCACGCTCAGGCTGATGATGAATTTCAAGGATTAGGTTAATCAGCTGTTCATCAGATAATTCACTCACTGGCATTTTCTTATCCGGTCTTGCTAAATATTCGCTGTAATCATTCTGTACCTCAGTAATAAAATCTGGTGTAATCCCTGCTTCTTTAATGGCAGCTTCAAGTGTTCTATCCCCCTGGCAGCAGTAATCAATGTGCAGTTCATTAAGCTTTTCAGTAACAGCTGGGAAATACGTTACAAGCTCTCCAAGATGTGTTTCCTTGTTTATTGTAATTGTCTGTTTCATAATAATATCCTCCTTAAATATTTAAATAATTTGATTTCATTTATTGTTTAGTTTGTTTCTTTTGATACTTAGATCTTAATTCATTAGAAGGATAATATCATTGATTTAAATCAATTTTTATATGCAATAACTTAATTTTAATTATTTTGTAATGCTCACATTGATTTTACCAGTTGATAAGTTGCCTGTAAGGATAAGACGTGCATTACCAAAAGTATGATCAATGTTCAAATTGTTTGGATTACTTTTATATTGATTGATCAGATTTGATGCAAGATAAGTCTCTATTCCAGTTACATCCTTTGGGTCCATCATTGTTCCTATATAATCATTAGCCAGTGCTTTAGCTGCCTTTACAGCTGATGGGCTGCCATGCAGCAAAGCTTTTTTATCAATGCCGCTAAGGTCTAAATTCTTAACATTGATATTTGCATCTATGGTTTCTTTGCCATTTTTTTGCTGTGTCACTGTCAATTTAACTGCATTGTCCTTAGATGTGCTAGTCAGCACCTGAGCCTGATCAGAACTGCTTGTTATGGCTGCGCTGTTAAACTTACCCGTATCTGAGAGGGATTTCTCAGCTTGTGAAATTGTATTCACATTTATATCTCCTTTGCCTGTTGCCAGCCTTATGGTGTTATAATTTTTTACATAAACAAATCCTGCCAATATAATCAGACAAAAAACTATGGATAAAAATATTTTAAATGCCTTGCCATGTTTTTTCTTATTCTTTGAGTCATATGAAAAATAAGAATCTTTGTAATTATTCATTACCCTATTACCTTCCTTTACTAGGCATTTGCTTCGCCCATAGATTTAAAATACTGTATCACACTGATGTATGTGACTGTGTTCATTATAACATGGGCGAAAACAGATATCATCTGGAATATATCGACAAATACCGTACATGTATTTAATGTACACTTCTTACCTGGAAATTTCTATAACAAATTTATTTCTTTCCCCAGGATAAATACTTTCAGAGTATTCTATAGGTACATTATTTTCAAGGAAACCAACAGAAGTAATAAAATGTATAGGGTCCCCTTTCCCAATTTTCAGTAAATTAGCTATTTCTTCATCTGCTAATTTCGCTTCTATCTCTCTTTTAACTTTTTTAACAGAAAGATTATTTTTGTCTAAAACCTCATAGAAAGAGAACACTTCAAAATCATAACATACTAGCTCGGGAAGTAACTTATAAGGTACATATACAACAGTAACTAATACAGGCTTATCTTCCTCACGATTATTTTCTTTTTCATTCATAGGTGAAGCAAACCTCAGTCTTTTTAACTTAACTACTTTATCATCTTTTTTTATCTGCAGCTTTGTGGAAATAATTTCATCTGCTTCAATAACATCAAGTGCTAGAACTTTAGTTTTTGTTTTAAATCCCTTTTTACGCATATCCACAGTATAGCTTTCTATAAAGCTTGTATATCCTTGAACGATTTTTGGTCTTTTTACAAAAGTACCCCTGCCCTTTATTCTATATATATATCCTTCATTTACAAGATTATTCAAAGCTTGACGAACTGTAGGTCTACTAATTTCTAACTCCTCACTTAATTCAATTTCAGTGGGAAGCATATCACCTTCCCTAATCTGACCAGCTTTTATATCTTCGATAATAAAATTCTGCAGCTGAAGATATAATGGTACTGAACTGCTTTTATCTAATTTAAGTTTATTAATGCTTATGGCTATCTCTCCAATCAAATAATTTTCCTACAGTTTAACGCATCATATTTATCATTCATGTTTCTAAAATTAACTCTCCCGTAATTATGGAATATAGCTTTTTAACACACGACATGTACCTTTGATTTTGTAGTTTCCCATTTTTGCAGGAATAAAAACATTTTCTCCATAATTTAATATTTCATTTCCTGAATTAAATTCAATTATACATCTTCCTGCTACACATGAATAAATATGATATCTTTCACCGTTTGCAATATCCTCATATTCACTATTTATATCTATTACCTCTAATACAAATTCTTTTCTTTTAAAGCAAATACTCTTTTTATATTTCTTACCATGCTGTGATGAATGCTCTCCCATTTCACATTTTTCACATTTTAATTTGGGATTTAAAACAGAAAATGATTTTTCTATATCTAATTTTCTACCTCTGTTATAATCATATAATCTATAGGTTATATCACTGTTCTGACCAATTTCAATTGCTAAAATACCCTTTCCCAGTGCATGGATAAGGCCTGCTGGTATCATAACAAAATCCCCTTTTTTCACAGGAATTTTCATCACATAATCTTCTAATTTATCTTTTTTCAAAGCCTGCTTTATAACATCTATATTGTCAACTGTAGTTTCAGCGGTGATATAAGCTCCTTCATCAGCTTCAAGTATATACCAAGCCTCGGTTTTCCCGCCATCATTCTCATGTATCCTTGAAAAATCATCTGTTGGATGAACCTGTATTGAAAGGCCATCTGCTGCATCAAGATATGCTACCCTCAATATTTCTGATTCATCAACATTTTTACCCAGCATTTTAGTTTTATCCATTTGAACTAATTCTTTTAGATTTAATCCTTTATATTTACCATTGCTTACCTTGGTTAAAGCATTTTTGTGTCCGCTTATTTCCCAGCTTATACCTATAGATTCCTCTAAATTTGCTGGTCTCATTTTTTTAAGCTTATTTCCTGCCCATATTTTTTTAATATAAATTGGCTCAAACTTCATAGGATACAACATTATTCCTCCAATCAAAATAAATTTAACACCTTCAATTTAATATAATTGAAGGTGTTTTCATAAACAAACTAGAATATTCCTATTAATACCCCGGCAACACAAATTACTAAAAATAAACCCATTAATTTTAAAGGAGTCATATTCTTTCTTTGAAGCGCCTTCCATGCAAATAAAGTTATAATAAGCGGTAATAATTTAGGGAAAATACCATTAATTAATTTTTGAAAATCAAGTACAGTTTTTCCATTATTGAATACTGCAACAACATTCAAATTAACAAAACTTGCAGCAATTCCGCCCATTACAGTAATTCCTAAAATCTTAAATGCTTCAGTAAGTTTATTGACTTTTTCACCTATAATAATATCTACTGCATCTACACCAAGACTGTATCCTTTTATATATAAGAAATAAGATACTAGAAGACATAATGGAATCCAGGTAAATGTATAAAATAATGGTCCTAAAATGCTTCCATTTGCAGCTAGTCCCATACCAATACTCAATAGTAATGGTACAGTAATACCTTGAATAAGCACATCACCAACACCTGCAATTGGTCCCATAAGTCCTACTTTTATGCCTTCAATCAATTCATCTTGTACTGGCTGGCCATTAGCTTTTGCTTCTTCAAGCCATAAAATTTTAAATATTCATAGAAAGGACTGACTAACTTGAATATTGATAATTTTTCTAAACTCTTTGATCATACGCTGCTAAAGCCATATGCCGATGAAGAAAGCATAAAAGCTCTCTGTAATGAAGCAATAAAATATAATTTTAAAACAGTTGCAATTAATAATTCAAACATTGAAAAAGCTAAAAAGTACTTATATAATTCGGAAATATTAATAGACGCGGCAGTAAGCTTTCCACTGGGGCAATGTACTCTTCAGACAAAACTTTTTGAAACAAAAGATGCCATAAATAAGGGTGCTGGTGAAGTTGATTATGTTATTAATATAGCTGAAGTGAAAAATAGAAATTACGATTATATTAAAAATGAAATGGAAAGTATAGTAGATATTTGCAGAAATTGTGAAGTTACAAGTAAAGTGATTTTTGAGAACTGTTATTTAAATGAAACAGAAAAAATTAAGCTTTGCGAAATAGCAAATAAAGTTAAACCCGACTTTATAAAAACTTCTACAGGATTTGGTAGTGGTGGAACTACTATTGAAGATGTAATTTTAATGAGAAACAATACTGAAAAAGATATAAAAATAAAAGCGGCTGGTGGAATAAGATCCCTTGATATGGTATACAAATTTCTTAAAGCCGGAGCTGAAAGAATTGGTACAAGTAATAGTGTTAAAATAATTTCTGAATTTAATAGCTTAAAAGACTAGATAATATTTATTATATACAAAAACTGCCTGTCCTAAGTAGGACAGGCAGTTTTTGTATATCTTTTTGTTTATGACTGCAATTTTGTTTTATTTTTCAGTGCTATTGATAATATTAACCCTACTAAAGCAATCACTGCAGCACATATGAATAATTTGGTAAAACCACTGTTAATGGTATTTTGAAAAGTGGTTTCCAATACCTTTCTTGATGATTCTATCTGGCTTAAATAATTTGTCTTTAGGTTTGCCACAGCTGCATCAGGTGATACTCCATGAGGAAGTTTACCAGCCATGGATTGTTTTATATTTGGTGCAACATTATCTATAATTGAAGATGAGAATTTCTTTAAACTATCAACAATAGTTGTTACATCAGCATTTTGAAGCCCTGCTATTGCATTTGGTGATACGCTGCTGCCTCCAAGGCTTTGTGCCGGAGCATTTGGCCCCATTGATATCTTTGGCATTACGGCCATTAAATTACCTTCAAGATTTTTAGCTGCATCAGATATAAAGTTAACTAATATATTTGGAGAAATTGCAACTCCAATGGATCTAATTAAGGACAAGGTAGATTGTGCAGAAGCAGTTTCATTCTCTGAAACATTTGTCTGTACTAAATAATTAAGTGGTGTTCCCATAGTAAAGCCCATGCCTAATCCCATAAGAGCTAAACCAGCTAATAATATGAAAATTGATGGTATTTTCACAGCTAATAGTGCCAAAATTAATGAACCTGTTATAGTAAATGAAAAGCCTAAAATTAATATAAACTTTGCAGAATATTTATCAATTAATTTCCCGCCTAATGGAGCAGATATTCCAGTGAATATAGCCATTAATGTTACTAAATATCCGCCAGAACCTGTTTTCATTTTTAATACATTTTCACAAAACTGAGGTACAAATACTACTCCCATTAAACCAGCACCAGTGGTAAAGGCAATTATAAGTGTAAGTGCAATCTCACGATTAGTAAAGAATTTTAAGTTTATTATTGGATCTTCCGCTTTTTTTTCAATTGCTATGAATACTGGAATAAGTACAACAAATAAAATCAAATATGGATATACCTGAATAGAAGTTATACTTTTAGTAAAGTCATGAAAATTCATATTAGTTAATGAATACATAATGGATAAAATCAATAAACTTGCAACAACGCTTCCGCCAATATCCATCTTCTTAGGAGCCTTTACTACACTTTCTTCTTTAATTAAAAGAGATATGATTACAACTGCAATAACTATTGGGACATTAATGAAAAACAATACTCCCCAATTTGAAGGTCCAACAAGGCTTAGTATGGCTGAGCCAATAGTAGGTCCAAGCATATTAGCAATACCATATATACCGCCAACCAGACCAAGAGCACTGCCTTTCTTTTCTATTGGAAAACTATCGCCTATATAAGCAGTAGCAATTGGCATTATTCCACCACCGCCTATGGCCTGAATTACTCTTGAAGTTAAAAGTAAAGAAAAGCTTCCGAAATAATTTGATAAACCACATAATAGTGATCCTAAACCGAAAATAAAAATACTTATGGTATATAATTTCTTCTTACCATACCTATCAGATAATTTGCCTGATATAGGCATGGACACAGCATAAGCCAGGGTATAAATTGTAATCACCCATACACTATTATTTTGAGAAACTGATAAAGAGTTTGCTATAATTGTTCTTGCAGGTGAAACTATACCGGAATCAAGAGCACCAATAAAGATACCAAGCAAGAACATAACTAGTAGTATTTTTTTATTATCCTTCATTTTTTGCCTCCTTTTGAACCATGTTCATTAATGCTTAAAAAAAATTATCATTTATAAATAGCTTTAGGTTATAATTTAATTGCATCCTTATGAACGCCGTTCATCTTATGGATTAATTATAATACTATCTTTAAAAATATGCAATAATAATTTTTAAATAATAATGAGTTTTATAAGGTTTATAAAGTTTATTAAAAGTTAACTATTATGTCATAGTATTGTATTTTAAAAGAATTATAATGTATTAGACAAAATTAATTAATCTTTTACATAACATAAGGGGGATGTTATAATATGAAAGTTATTTTTATAACTCCTGCGGCAGACATCAGGAGGAATCCATTTTATAGGTTTGGAGGAAATGCCTACGGTCACAAAAACAACATTACAGGTCCTTTAATATTAGGCCATATTTTGAAAAATTCAGGCTGTGATGTAGAATGTTATGAAGAATTATATGTAGATCTGGATTATTCAAAAATGAGCAATGCAGATGTTATATGTATATACACCATGACTTGTAATTCAAAACGTGCCTATGAGATAGGTGACTTTTTCCGAAATGAATTAAAAAAGAGAGTATTAATTGGGGGTATGCATGCATCTGCAATGCCAGAAGAGGCACTTCTCCATGCAGACCAGGTAATAGTTGGAGAAGCTGAAAATGTAATTGAAGATGTTGTATCTGGCAAAATAAAAGATAAAATAGTCTATGGATCTCCTGTAGAAGATCTTAATAAGATACCTTTCCCTGATTATACGCTTTTAAAAACACCTGCAAAAGCAGCAAATGTTATAACTTCAAGAGGGTGCCCATTTTCATGTAATTTTTGTACAACTTCTAGAATGTTTCATCCATATAGGACCAGAACACCAGACAATGTAATTAAAGAATTAGAGATTTATAAAAAAGAAGGCTTTAAATATGTAAATTTCGAAGATGATAATTTCACAGCAGATAAGAAAAGGGCCAAAGAAATATTAAGAAAAATGATAGACAATAGTCTTGTATTCAAGGAAACTTTTTTCTTTGGAAGAACTGATATGGCAAATGACGAGGAACTCTTAGATCTCTTGAGCAGGGCTCATTTAAGAAGGACTCTTATAGGTATAGAATCTTTGAATCAGGATTCCCTGGACTATGTGAACAAAAGACAAAGTATTAAAGATATTGAAAGATGCGGTGAAAAACTGGCCAAGTATAAAATTAAGATTATTGCAAGCATAGTACTTGGGCTTGATTATGATAATGTATCAGATATAGATAGATCAGTAAAGTTTTGCAAAGACATAAATGCATATCAGCTTCAACCAGCTATACTTACGCCATTCCCTGGTACTCCTGTATTTGATCAGTTTGAAAAAGAAGGGAGAATTTTAACAAAAGAATGGGAATATTATGATATGACAAATGTTGTTTTTAAACCTTTAAAAATATCGCCTTCTGGCTTACAAAAAGAATTTTTTAAAGCTGCTAAAAGTTTCTACTCATTCAGTGGTGCATTAAAAATACTTAAAACTTTTGGGTTTGATGCAGGAGTGCGAAGACTTGCATTTTGGTTTTTTACAAGGTTTGGAGTAAAATATTTTAATCACTTATCTAAAGAAAACAATGGAAACTTATTTTATAGATTAGGTCATAGTTTTCAGTAACATCTGATACCTTGGAGTGACTCCAAGGGGTCAAAACATACTCTCGATATGTTCCTATGAATGCATGTCGAGAGTAATTTTTTTAAGTTTTTCGGCTCTCGTGAATAAACCCACAACAGTTTCTTACTTTATATCGCTTTCTTCCATTAATTTATCAAAATCACTCTTGTATAATGAATCTTGAATTACACGATACTTTTCAAACTCACTTTCGGCAAATGTTTTAGCAATCTCTGCTGTTACCTTACCTTTATCTTCTAAAATCTCAGCATCGTTAAATTTTAAGAATGCATCTAATTTTTCTGCCCAATCAGTCATAGTCATTGGAATATGCCTTCGTGCTTGCCTTGTCGCATAATCAAGGTACATAGTCACAATCTCATTAAGTTCTTTCATTTCCTGCTTTAATAAATAATTTTTAGCTACGGAAACATCAGCTTTTACAATCTTGCCATTAGGTGCGTTTTCCCAAGTAGTTAATCCCATATGTTCTTTTTTATGATCTGCTCTTGATACTATAACCTCTGCTGCTGTATTACCATGAATTGCATAATGCATTTTATTTTGGACCATGGCAAAGAAATCCCTTGTAATTTTACTATCCTTAGAATAATCCACCGCTGTTGCATATATATCAGTAATTTTTTGATAAAAACGTCTTTCGCTAGCTCTTATTTCCTGGATTTCAGAAATTAAATGTTCAAAATAATCTTCATCAAAAATTTGACCATTAATCAATCTGTTTTTATCTAATACGTACCCTTGCTTTGTAAAGGTTTCTAAAACCTTTGTTGCCCACTGTCTAAACTGTGTTGCTCTTTGGGAATTAATACGATAACCAACGGCAATAATGGCTGATAAAGAATAAAATTTATATTGATAAGTTTTTCCATCATCCGCAGTTTGTGCAAATTTTGCACAAACTGAATTCTCATCTAGTTCACCTATTTCAAATATGTTTTTAATATGTTTTGTTACTACACTTCTATCCACATCAAACAGCTTAGATATGGCTTTTTGAGTTAGCCATACATCACCGTTTTGCACACGTACTTCTATAGAGTCGCTGCCAGCATCCTTTGTAAAAACCATAAAATCTACTGTACTATTTCGAATTTGTATTTTTTTATCTGCCATATTTTAATTCCCCTTTATAAATATTGTTTTTCTAACGCTTTTTCATCACCTATATAATCAGGCATTTTTAAATGAAGCCCACCAATAATCTCAGCTTAGCATTTAGCAAGTAACTGAATTCATCAGATTCACCACTAATTAGGATATAAATTCAAACGAATATTCATCCTGTTTAATAAATCCTAATGATTCATAAGTTTTTCTTGCAATAAGGTTTGTTGCTCCAGTTTGTGTTACGGGTATCTTATTTCCTAAAATGGCACTTCTAACCATATAGTCCATTAAACTTCTTCCGAAGCCTTTCCCTCTATATTGTGGATCAATGTAGACAGTTGTAATATCAATATAATTTTTAGTTTTTCCACTATATCGAGCCATGCCTATTGGCTGCCCTTCGTATTCGATAAAATAGATTCCTACTTTTATGTCTTCAATTAACTTCTTTTTATCAGTTATATCTGAAATCTGTTGCTCATTTGCAGGCTCAAAAAAACTAATCATATATTCGCTGATTTTACTCATATCTTCTTGTCTACAAGTAGCCATTCTATATGTAATATTAGGATGTATGGTTTGGTTACAGTGTCTATTTACATCAAATTTGTAATATATGTCAGGAGTAGATTTCACTTTTTTACCAAGGCATGATAATACTTTTGATACTTCTTTTCTTTTACCTGCTAATAAAACTCTATTATAGTTTAGTATTTGAAGTTGTTTGGCAATTTCAGTATATCCTATTTCATTTTTAGTAAAAAAGTTTGTAAAATAAGAATTACCATCGAATTTCATATGCAAGATGGTATCAATCTTATCATTTGATTCTCCAACATAAAGTTCTCCTATATCTTCAACTTGATTTTCTATAAAATGAATTGAAAACACATTAAACAGTTCATCTTCATATAGAAAATCCAATATTTTTTTCTTAAATTCATCATTTATCAGTGGAATATACTTCATTAATCTCCCCCCTCGTATCCAGCAGCTTTATTTGAAACTATCTAATATTTCTTTATAATTTTCAAGATATCATCGCCATACTTATTCGCTTTTACCTCACCAAACCCTGCAACTGTCTGCAGTTCTTCTTTGTTTCCAGGCATTATAGAAATTAAATCTTTTAACTGATTGTTATTATAAATAAAATAAGGTTTTATTTTTTCTTCACGGCTCTTATATAATCGGTATGCCTTTAATTCTTTAAAAATATCTGTTTCTTCTACTGGTACTTCATCTACTGTTATTGTGCTTTTCTCTGCTGTGTGAGTGGATACTTCTTGGTCTGGATTCTGTTGTGTTATTATATTAACTTTATACTTATCATATTTCCCAGTATAGTCTTTCTCCACAACCTTATGTAAATCCAAGTAAGATTGAGCCCAGGCTAACAATCTATCTTCTAAATCAGCTGCTGCTTTAGAATTTTCATACACTGCTTTTATATATTTAACCAACTGATCAGCACGAATAACTTTCTCTTTTACCTCTTTCTTTGCATACTTTGCATTAAGTACAGTCTTAGGATTAGCCAAAACTACTACCGATTTATTAAAATCCTCAAAGTATCTTCCTGCCATATATTTAGTCAATATATTATTTTTGTTGTCTGTCTTGATTTTCTTCATTAATTCTAAATGTCGTTGATTCTGTGTGATAGGCGAATAAATGCCTTCTTTTTTCTTTCTGCCTCCAAATTCAATAGTTCGAATAAAGTCACCCGAACTATTAATTTCAATATCTCCATAAAGATTTTTACATTCGATGACAAAGCAAATTTTTTTTGTAAACACAAGATAATCTATCTGGGCACTCAGATCTCTATCCTTTAGATAGATATCATGTAAAATATATATAGGCATATGACTATTTTTTAATTCAAATTCAATATTCTTTTCCCCTGCAATTCCATATTCAAGGCATTTTATATCTTGTTTTATAACATTTTGCCCTTCTGTATTTAGTAATGGTTCTAATGCTTTAAGCTTTTTTAATTGTACTTCAGCATCACTGCTTTCCTTAAGAAAAACCGGTTCTTTCATTCTATTAAATAATCCCATTCAATTGCTCACCTAACTTTCCCGCAGCAATTTTTGAACTTTTTACCGCTTCCGCAAGGGCACGGGTCATTTCGGCCAATCTTTTTTTTAGTTTTTAAATCAATTACGCTGGAATGTTGCTTGTTTGTTATAAAGGGTTCTTCTGGCAATGGCTGTAAAAACTTTCTTTCTTCTTTAAACATCTCATTAGGAGTATGTCCTTTTAACACCCATTGACGTGTATTGTTATATAATTCCATTACTTCTCCTACTAACTGCTGTGCAAATTCAAAAGACGGAAACTCAAGATAGCTTTGCAGGTATTCCATAATCATGTCAGGTCTAAAATCCAAATTAATCATTGTAACCATCTGAAAGGCTATTTCATCCATTTCTTCATCAGATAGATCATAATACTCTAAAATGAAATTAATAAAGCTTCTCATCTCCTGCGTTTTATCAAAATAATTAGGAGCACTGGCTTTTAGTAAATGATTTTTTGTAATGGGATAATAATCAATCTGCTTCCTCATTTTCTGTTCTTCAACAATTTTCTTTACATCGAAAACTCTGCTATCTGCGTAGCCATATGGCGTGTAAACGGCCTGATCATAGAAATCACAGGCAAAGGACATTACATGAATAAATTCAAGAATATCAATATTCTCACCTGTAAGCTCACTTATCTTCTTCGTAATAGGCCAAGCGTCCATAACACCATAGTAATAAAGCAACCCATGAGTCAAGCGTATCCACTCTGTATTTCGCCTTACAATATTTTTAAGTTTACTGTCATCAATCTGAGTAAAAACATTTATAAGTTCATTAGGCATAAATAATACCTTTTGATTATCTTGTAATCCACAGAAAATCATACTGTAATTCATGAAAGTTTCAGCATTAGAAATAGATATACCCATATCTGGTATAACTCCTGAATTTTTAATAATTAATTTAATAAGGTCATACCTGCTTTGATCCAATGTGTAAATAATCTGCTTAAATTTAGAAGGAATTAATTTAGCAAGCTCAGGTGCCAATTCCGCTTTTTTAAGAGCACTTAAGTTTTTAAAGCCATAAGTTTTTCGAATTGCATCCATCTCATTCTTTGTTAATCCCTTGATTGCATCATAAAGACTACATGGAATCTGGACCTTCTTCCAGAGTCGCTTCTCTCTGTTTTCCTCTAGTTTCTGACCAAAAGCCTTTGCATTTTCTAATGCCCTCATTGCAAGTTCCTCTGTTTTCTTATCAATTTTTTTATCCATAACTATTCTCCTCGTATAATAAGTTTATAGTCAGTTAAATGACTGCTATAAACTTATT
>ENA-UOOI01000102-UOOI01000102.1-fermentation-metagenome-genome-assembly--contig:-NODE-102-length-99876-cov-14.442522_pt1 | contig 99876 bp, 85 predicted proteins | sample MGYA00245779_ERZ724027 | MGnify/ENA primary metagenome ERZ724027 (study PRJEB28704, sample SAMN03018318) | fermentation metagenome | biome: anthropogenic terrestrial biome; feature: soil; material...
CTGGCGACCGAAAGCCGGGCCGTGGCGGAGCGCGCGGCGCAGCTCGCCGCCGAGGTGACCGGCGCGATCATGGAGATTTCGGCGGCGCGGCGCGGCGGTTCCCCGGCCGCCCGTACGGTCTGCGCCGCGGGGCCGGAGCAGGCGGAGCGGGCCGTGGCGGCGCTGGGCCATACGGGGCGGGAGATCAGCCTGCGCATCAACCTCGCCAACCTGGAGAACGAATGCTGCCGCGCCGCGTTCCTGCGGGGCGCGTTCCTGGCCTGCGGCAGCGTTGCCGACCCCGGGCGGGAATACCATCTGGAATTCTCCGTGCCCCACCGCAACCTTGCGAACGACCTGCTCGGTCTGTCCAGGGACCCCATCGGACCGGAGACGGAGCCGCGTCTTTCCCGCCGCGGCGGGACCTATGTGGTCTATGTGAAAGGGGCGCAGCGCGTGGCGGATTTCCTCTCCTACCTCGGCGCGCAGGACGCCTCCATGCGCCTTTTGCAGGTGCGCATGCTCAAGGATCTGCGCAACCACGTCAACCGGCAGACCAATTTCGAGACGGCCAACCTGGGTAAAACGGCCTCCGCCGCGGCTCAGGAGGTGCTGGCGATCCGGAAGATCCGGGACGCGCGCGGCTTTTCCCGCCTGCCGGAGGAGCTGCGCGCCGTGGCGGACCTGCGTCTGCGCCACCCGGAGCTTTCGCTGCGAGAGCTCGGCGAGCGCCTTTCGCCCCCCCTGAGCCGCTCCGGCGTCTACCACCGCCTGCGGCGCATCCTCGGAATCGCGGGACGCGTATAACCCCGGAAAGGAAGCGGAAAGCCTTGTTCGTCCATCTTCACGTGCACAGCGAATACAGTCTGCTGGACGGCGCCTGCCGCATCCGGCAGCTGGTGGACACCGCCGCGCGGCGCGGCGCGCCCGCCGTCGCCGTGACCGACCACGGCGTGATGTACGGGGCCGTCGATTTCTACAAGGCTGCCAAGGCGAAGGGCATCAACCCGATCATCGGGTGCGAGGTCTATGTCGCGCCGCGGACGCGCTTCGACAAGACCCACGAGCTGGATTCCGAAAACCGGCATCTGGTGCTGCTCTGCGAGAACAACACGGGCTACCGCAACCTGATCGCCCTGGTGTCCCGCGCGTGGACGGAGGGTTTCTACTCCAAGCCGCGCGTGGACTACGAGCTGCTGAAGCAGTACCACGAGGGGCTGATCGCGCTTTCCGCGTGCCTCGCGGGCGAGGTCGCGCGGTGCCTGACGGCGGGCGACTACGACGCCGCCAAGGCCGCCGCCCTGCGCTACGACGGCATCTTCGGCCGGGGGAACTTCTACCTCGAGCTGCAGGACCACGGCCTGCGGGAACAGAAAGCCATCAACCCCTCCATCATCCGCATCGCGCGGGAGACGGGGATCCCCCTCGTCCTGACGAACGACTGCCACTACATCCGCCCCGAGGACAGCGAGATGCACCGCATCCTGCTCTGCATCCAGACCAACCACACCATCGAGGACAGCGACGCCATGGAGTTCGGCAGCAACCAGTTCTATTTCAAGACGGAGGAGGAGATGCGCGCGCTGTTCCCCCAGGTGCCCGAAGCCGCCGACAACACCGTGAAGATCGCGGAGCGCTGCCACGTGGAGTTCGAGTTCGGCAAGACGAAGCTCCCCCGCTTTGACACGCCGAACGGGCAGGACAACGTCGCCTATTTCCGTGAAAAATGCTTCGCCGGCCTGCGCGAGCGGTACGGCGAGCACCCGGACGAACGCGTCGTCAAGCGTCTCGAATACGAGCTGGGCGTCATTGAGAAGATGGGGTACGTCAACTATTACCTGATCGTGCACGACTTCGTGCGCCACGCCAAGGAGGTCGGCATCCCCGTGGGGCCGGGGCGCGGCTCCGGCGCGGGCAGCCTCGCCGCCTACTGCATCGGCATCACCGGCATCGACCCCATCCGGTACAACCTGCTGTTCGAGCGCTTTTTGAACCCGGAGCGCGTGAGCATGCCGGATTTCGACATTGACTTCGCGGACGAGCGCCGGCCCGAGATGATCGACTACGTGGTGCAGAAATACGGCGCGGACCACGTGGCGCAGATCGTCACGTTCGGCACGATGGCCGCGCGCGGCTCCATCCGCGACGTGGGGCGCGCGATGGCCATCCCCTACGCCAAGGTGGACGAGATCGCCAAGCTGGTGCCGATGGAGCTGAACATCACGCTGGACAAAGCGCTCGAAGCCTCCGGCGAGCTGAAGCGCCGGTACGACGAGGACCCCCAGATCCGCAAGCTGATCGACATGGCCAAGCAGCTGGAGGGCATGCCGCGCAACGCCTCGACCCACGCGGCGGGCGTCGTGATCACGGACCGGCCCGTCGCGGAATACGTCCCGCTGGCCAAGAACGGCGACTCGGTGGTCACGCAGTACACGATGACCACGCTTGAGGAGCTGGGCCTGCTGAAGATGGACTTCCTCGGCCTGAGGAACCTCTCCGTGATCCGGAACGCGCAGGACATGGTCGCAAAGCAGGAGCCCGGGTTCCGGATCGAGAATATCCCGATGGACGACCGGGACGTCTACGCGATGCTCACCTCCGGCGCGACGGACGGCGTGTTCCAGTTTGAATCGGGCGGCATGCGCAGCGTGATCATGCAGCTGCGGCCGGAGAACATCGAGGACCTCATCGCCGTGATCTCCCTCTACCGCCCGGGGCCGATGGAGTCCATCCCGCGCTATATCGAGAACCGGCACCACCCGGAGAAGGTGACCTACCGCCACCCGCTGCTCAAGGGCATCCTCGACGTCACCTACGGGTGCATCGTCTACCAGGAGCAGGTCATGCAGATCTTCCGCACGCTGGCGGGCTACTCGTTCGGCCGCGCCGACATCGTCCGCCGCGCCATGAGCAAGAAGAAGCACGACGTGATGGCGCGCGAAAAGGAGATCTTCATCCACGGCCTGGTCAACGCGAAGGGTGAGGTCGAGGTGGAGGGCTGCGTCCGCCGGGGCGTGGACGAAGCCACGGCCGAGGCGGTCTACGGCGAGATGGCGGGCTTCGCCTCCTACGCCTTCAACAAATCGCACGCGGCCGCCTACGCCGTCGTCAGCTACCAGACGGCGTGGCTCAAGTGCCACTATCCCCGCGAATATATGGCCGCCCTTCTCACCAGCGTGCTGGACAGCACCAACAAGCTCGCCACCTATATCGCGGAGTGCCTGCGCCTGGGCATCCGCGTGCTGCCGCCCCACGTGAACGAGAGCGGCAGCGGCTTCACCGTCGCCGGGAAGGACATCCGCTTCGGGCTGCTGGCGGTGCGCAACCTCGGCAAGGGCTTCATCGACGCGCTGACGGCCGAGCGGGAAAAAGGCGGCCGGTTTTCGAGCTTTTTCGATTTCTGCAGCCGGATGTACGGCGGCCTGAACCGCCGCGCGCTGGAGAGCCTCGTCAAGAGCGGCGCGCTGGACGGCCTGGGCCTGAACCGCCGGCAGATGCTGAGCGGCGCCGACCGCGTGCTGGACTATCTGGACAAGGACCGCAAGCAGAACGTCGAGGGACAGATCGGCTTCTTCGGCTTCGGCGGCGCGGAAAAATCCGGGCGCGAGGAATTCCGCATCGAGCCCATGCCGGACCTTTCCGCGGCGGACAAGCTCGGCATGGAAAAGGAAGTGACCGGGATGTACCTTTCCGGCCACCCGATGGCGGCCTACGCGGGGATGTACGAGCCGCTGCGCGCCGTGCGCATCGGCGAGATCGTCGAGGGCGCCAAGGAGGAGGGCGGCCGCTGGCGCGACGGCGACACCGTCACCGTGCTGGGCATCATCCAGAAGGTGAGGCTCAAGGTCACGAAAAGCAACAGCACCATGGCGTTCGTCACGCTGGAAGATCTGTACGGCTCCATCCAGATGCTCGTGTTCCCCAGCACCCTGACGGAATACGCCGAGCTGATCGCGGAAGGGAGGATCGTCCGGGCCGAGGCACGCGTCAGCGTCCGCGAGGACCGGGACGCCGAGCTGGTCTGCCAGAGCCTTGCCGACGCGCCGCGGAAGCGCTCCTCCTGCCGGCCGGGACTTTACCTCAAGGTGCCCGGGGCCGACAGCCCCCTGTACCGGAAGGCCCGCAAATACCTCGCGGTGTTCGACGGGCCCACGCCGCTGTATATTTATTTCTGCGACAAAAAAAAGCTGATGCTCGCGCCGCTTTCGATGCGCGTAAGCGTAAACGACGTGCTGGTCCGCGAGCTGAAAAAGCTGCTGGGCGGCAAAAATGTGGCGGTTATCGACAATTTGCAACAATAATCTATGTAAGTGGTAGAATAATCCATATCAGGACCTTGTCATTTTTCATTTTTTGCGCTTATAATAAACAGGGCAGTTCTGCCGTGCCGGCCCGCGGAAGCGGGGACCGCGCGGCTTCATAAATGCAGCATAGACGACAGGAGGGCACTTTAACTATGGCGAAAAAAGCGATTGCCGTTCTGACGAGCGGCGGCGACGCGCCGGGCATGAACGCCGCGGTGCGCGCCGTGGTCAGGACCGGCCTTTCCTACGGGATGCGCGTGATGGGCATCGAGCGGGGCTTCAACGGCCTGCTGAACGGTGAGATCGTGGAGATGAACCTGCGCACGGTTTCCGACATCATCCACCGCGGCGGGACGATTCTTTATACGGCGCGCAGCCCGGAGTTCAACACGCCGGCCGGCGTGCAGAAGGCGGCGGACAACTGCCGCCGCATGGGCATCGACGGCGTGGTGGTGATCGGCGGCGACGGCTCGTTCCGCGGCGCGCGCGACCTGACGGGCGCGGGCATCCCGTGCATCGGCATCCCGGGCACCATCGACAACGACATCGCCTCGAGCGAATACACCATCGGGTTCGACACCGCCATGAACACGGCCGTGGAGATGGTGGACCGCCTGCGGGACACCATGGAATCCCACGACCGGTGCAGCGTGGTGCAGGTCATGGGCCGCCGGTGCGGCGACATCGCGCTGCAGACGGGCATCGCCGTCGGCGCGACCAGCATCCTGGTGCCGGAGGTGCCGTATGACTTCCAGAAGGACATTGTGGACCGGATGCAGCTCACCCAGAAGACCGGCAAAAAGCACTTCATCATCGTCGTCGCGGAGGGCGTGGGCGGCGTCGACAAACTCGCGAAGGACATCGAGGAGGCGACGGGCATCGAGACCCGCGCGACCATCCTCGGCCACGTGCAGCGCGGCGGCTCCCCCACCCTGCGCGACCGCGTGGTCGGCAGCCGGATGGGCGCCGTGGGCGCGGCGCTGCTTCACGAGGGCAAGAGCAACCGCGTGGTCGTGATGCGCGGCGGCAGAATCGTGGACCTCGACATCACCGAGGCGCTGAGCATGAAGCGCGTGTTCGACAAAGAGCTTTACGACATCGCGCTGAGGATCTCCATCTGAGTTTTTTTGCCTTTCCGAAAAAGCGGGTTGACAATCCGGCGGAAACGGCATATACTGTTCCCAAATAATAAAAACCTGCGAGTAAGAGCAGTACCCCGGGACCGGCGCGGCCAAGAGAGCCGCAGGCGGTGGGATTGCGGCGGAAGCGCCTCCCGGGCGAATGGACTTACGAGGGCGGGGCGAACGGCGCTTCGGCGCCCGGTAGCCTTCGACGGGAGCTTCACCCGTTATCCAGGAAGCGCGCATCGCCGTTTTTCGCCGTGCGCGGAGCAAGCGGGCGAGTGATCGCCAATCCGGGTGGTACCGCAGGAAAATCCTCCTGTCCCTGAAAATTCAGGGGCAGGAGTTTTTTTATTCTTTTATATTTCTTAAAGGGGGAAAATCGGATGAAAAATTCCATCAAAAAAGCACTGGCCTGCGCCTTCGCGTTGCTGACGGCCGCGGGCGCGGCCGCCTGCTCCTCCGCGCCGGCCGCCTCCGGCGGAGCGGACAAAAAAGCGACGATCGGGATCCTCCAGTACGCGACGCACCCCTCGCTCGACAACTGCACCGAAGGCTTCAAAGAGGGCCTGAAGGCCGGCGGCTTCGAGGAGGGCAAAAACCTGACGATCGACTTCCAGAACGCGCAGGCCGACAACGGCAACGCCGACCTGATGGCGAAAAACATGGTGTCCAAAAAATACGACATGGTCGCGGCGATCGCGACGCCCGCGGCGATGTCCGCCTACAGCGCCGCGCAGGGCACCGACATTCCCGTGGTGTTCACCGCCGTTTCGGACCCCGCGGCCGCCGGGCTGGTGCAGTCCAACGAAAAGCCGGGCCTCAACTGCACCGGCTCCTCCGACGTCCTGCCGCTCGAGGCCCAGCTCAAGATGATCCGCGCGTTCCTGCCGGACGCCGAAAAGATCGGCGTGCTCTACACCGCGAGCGAGCCCAACTCGGTCTCCACGCTCAAGCGTTTCCGCGAGCTCGTGCCGAAGTACGGCTTCACGGTGGAGGCCGTCGGCATCAACAACTCCTCGGAGGTCTCCGCCGGTGCGGCGTCGCTCGTCGCGAAAAAGGTGGACTGCATCAACAATTTCACCGACAACAACGTCGTCAACAACCTGAGCACCCTGCTGCAGGCTGCGGACGGCGCGAAGATTCCCGTCTTCGGCTCCGAGGTGGAGCAGGTTAAGAACGGCTGCCTCGCCTCGCAGAGCATCGACTATGTCGCCCTCGGGAAAAAGACCGGCGAAATGGCCGCGAAGATCCTGAAAGGCGAGGCCAAAGTCTCCGAGACGCCCGTCTACACGGTCAGCGAAGGCAAGCCCGTCTACAGCAAGGCCGTGCTCCAAAAATTAGGGCTTTCCCTCCCCGCCGACTATGCGGAAGCCGAAGCCGTCGGGTAATACTATAAAAAAGCCAAAAGGAACGGGGGCGGTCGGATGGATATTTTTCTCGGCCTGGCAGTCAACATCCTGCAGGAGGGCTTCCTCTACGCGGTGATGGCTGTCGGCGTGTACCTCACCTATCAGGTGCTGAATTTTCCCGACCTTTCGGTGGACGGCACGTTCCCGCTCGGGGCGTGCGTGACCGGGGCGCTGATCCTGCGGGGCGCGGACCCGTGGCTCGCGTGCCTGGTCTCGTTCCTGTGCGGGGCGACGGCCGGCTGCGCGACGGGCCTGCTGCACGTGAAGCTGCACATCACGGACCTGCTTTCCGGCATTCTGGTCATGACGGGGCTGACGAGCGTGAACCTCGTGGTGACCGGCGGGACGTCGATGGTGGCGTATTACAACCGGCCGACCGTGTTCTCCTCCGGCCCGGCCGCGCTGATCCCGGGCCTTTCGCGGGCCGGGCGGATCCTCGCGGCGGCGTTCGTCTGCTGCCTGCTGGTCAAGCTGGCGGCCGACTGGTACCTGGGGACCAAATCCGGGCTGCTGCTGCGCGCCGCCGGCGACAACCCGCAGTTCGTCGTCTCGCTGGGGCGCGACCCCGGCGCGTCCAAAATTCTCGGGCTGATGATCGGCAACGGGCTGACGGCGCTCTCCGGCTCTCTGCTGAGCCAGCAGGCAGGCTCCGCGAACGTCTGGAGCGGCACCGGCATGGTCGTGATGGGCCTCGCCTCGGTGATCATCGGGACCAGTCTGTTCGGGCGGTTCCGGCTCCTCAGGGCCACCACCGCCGTGGTGCTCGGCGCCGTGGTCTACAAGGCGTGCCTGGTCGCCGCCATGCAGCTCGGCCTGCCGGCGGACTACCTGAAGCTGCTGATGGCTGTGCTGTTCACCGCGGCGCTCGTGGCGAACCGCGCGGCGCCGTTCCGCGGAAAGGGGGGAAAGCAGCATGACGCTTCCGGCTCCTGACCGCCCGGAAAAATTCCTCGCCGAGCTGCGCCACATCGACAAATCCTTCGGCTCCGGGCCTCTGTTCCGGGACTTCAGCCTCGCGGTCGGGGAGGGGCGCTCCGTCTCGGTGGTGGGCAGCAACGGCTCCGGGAAAACGACCCTCCTGAATATCCTGAGCGGCAGCGTGCGGCCGGATGCGGGCGAAGTCCTGCTCGGCGGCGAGCGGATCGACCGGATGGCGGAATACCGCCGCGCCCGCTTTCTGGGCCGCGTGTTCCAGGACCCCGCCGCGGGGACCTGCCCGCGGCTGACCGTGCTCGAAAACCTCTCGCTCGCCGGCAACAAGGGGGCGGCCTTCGGTCTGACGCGCGGCGTCTCGCGGCGGCGGACCGGCTGCTGGCGCGCGCAGCTCGAACCGCTGGGCCTCGGCCTGGAAGACAAGCTGGACGTCCCCGTCGGCAGCCTTTCGGGCGGGCAGCGGCAGGCGCTCGCGCTGCTGATCTGCACCCTGACGCCGATCCGCCTGCTGCTGCTCGACGAGCACACGGCGGCGCTGGACCCGAAATCGAGCGGGACCGTGATGGAGCTGACCGCGCGCTTCGTCCGGGAAAAGAAAATTCCCGCGCTGATGGTCACGCACAACCTGAAATACGCGCTCGCCTTCGGGGACCGGCTGATCATGATGCACCGCGGACGCATCGTCCTCGACGTCTCCGGCACAGAGAAAAAGGCCCTCTCCGTCCGCGACCTGACCGGCCGGTTCGACGAGATCAGCATCGAGGACGGGAATTCCGTCTGACCCGGAAAAGTTGCCCGGAACGCCGTTTTGGGGTATGATAGGAGAAAGGGGGCGGCGGATTTGCGGATCACGGTGATCGGGTGCGGGCGCTGGGGCGGCTGCCTCGCCTGGTATCTGGACCGGCTGGGCCACGAGGTGACCCTGTACGGCCGCGGGGGCTCCGAAAAGCTGGCGCGGTTCCGGAGCACCCGCACGAACGGGCTGGTCACGCTCCCGGAAAGCGTCCGGCTCACGACCGACCTGGCCGGGGCCGTCGGCACGGCGGAAATTTTGGCGATCTCGATCGGCTCGCAGGGCTTCCGCGGGCTGATGCGGCAGCTCGCCGGCCTGGACCTGGCGGGTAAGACCGCCGTGCTTTGCATGAAGGGGCTGGAGGCGGAGACCGGGAAGCGCCTGACGCAGATCTTCGGGGAATACCGCCCCGAAACGCCCGTGGCAATTTGGGTCGGCCCGGGCCACGTGCAGGATTTCGTGCGCGGCATCCCGAACTGCATGGTCATCGACAGCGAAAGCATGGATGTGAAGAAATTCCTGGTCGGGGCGTTCTCGGGCGAGCTGATCCGCTTCTACTACGGCAGCGACCTGCTCGGCAACGAGATCGGCGCGGCCTCGAAGAACGTGATCGGCATCGCGGCCGGCATGCTGGACGGCCTGGGCAAGACCGCGCTCAAAGGCGCGCTGATGTCGCGCGGGACGCGGGAGATCGGCCGGCTGATCTCCGCGATGGGCGGCCGGGAGATCACCGCCTACGGCCTCGCCCACCTCGGGGACTACGAGGCGACGGTCTTTTCGCCCTACAGCCACAACCGGCGCTTCGGCGAGCTTTTCGTGAAGGGCGAGCCTTACGGCGAGCTGGCCGAGGGCGTCGCGACCACCACGGCGCTCGTGCGTCTCGGGGAGCAGTACCGCGTGGACCTGCCGATCTCAAAAGCCGTCGATTCTGTGATCCACGGCGGCAAGGACCCGAACCGCGTGCTCTCGGATTTGTTCCTGCGCAGCATCAAGATGGAATTCTGACCGGATTGAAAACGACTCCAAGGAGAATCAGAACCGATGGATGAAAAGAAAGGCGAAAACAAATTTTCCCGCCCGACCCCGCCCGACCTGCACGCGAAGCCGAACCCCCGCAGCCGGGTCGGCAGGGTCGTCGGCGTGGTCAGCGGAAAGGGCGGCGTGGGCAAAAGCCTGGTGACCGCCCTGCTGGCGTCGCTGCTCCGCCGCCGCGGGCTGAATACCGGAATCCTCGACGCCGACATCACCGGCCCGTCCATCCCGAAGCTGTTCGGCCTGCGCGGCAAGCTCAAGGGGAACGACGCGGGGATTTTCCCCGCCCGGAGCGCGGAGGGGATCGGCGTGGTCTCCTCGAACCTGCTGCTGGACGACGAAAGCATGCCCGTGGTCTGGCGCGGGCCGCTGATCTCCGGCATGGTGCGGCAGTTCTGGACCGACGTCGTCTGGGAAGACGTGGACTGCCTGTTCGTCGATATGCCGCCGGGCACGGGCGACGTGCCGCTGACGGTGTTCCAGTCGCTGCCGGTGGACGGGATCGTCGTCGTCACCTCGCCGCAGCAGCTGGTCTCGATGATCGTCCTCAAGGCGGTCAACATGGCGAAGATGATGGGCGTCCCGATCGTCGGCGTGGTGGAAAACATGAGCTACGTGAAGTGCCCCCGCTGCGGCGAGGAGATTCCCGTCTTCGGGGAGAGTCGAACGGCGGAGACCGCGCGGCGGTACGGCCTGCGTCTGCTCGCGCGGGTGCCGCTCGACCCGGCCGTCGCCCGGGCGTGCGACGAGGGCCGCGCCGGGGAGATCGACGCGCCGTGGCTGGAAGCCGCCGCCGACGCCGTGGCCAATCTGAAAAAGCGGTGAAAGCCGCCGGGGCGCCGCGGCCCGACGGCTTTCGGCCCGGTTTCGACCCGATCGCTGAAAATATTTTCCCAATCTGTTGATTTTTGTCCGAGGCGGGTGTAAACTATAGATATAGGCATTTGCCTAAAATAAAGGCCGACACCATCCGCCGGCTGAAAAGCCGGCCCGCACGGAACGCGGGGCGGCCGTCGGAAAAGCCCTTGTTGCAGGGGGAAAAACATGCTATACTGCAAATAACGGGAAAAAGGAAAACGGAGGGACCTTTATGAAATCCGGCTGGCTGGCCGCCGCATTGCTCGCCGCCGCGCTGCTTCTTCCGGACACCGGCTGCTCCCCCGCCGCGGGCCGCCCGGCGAGCGCGGCCGCCGCGCCGTCCCGGGCGGAAGAGGTTTCGTCGGCCCCGCCGCTCTCGGAAGCCCCCGCATCCTCTTCGGGAACGGCGGTCTCCTCTTCGGGCCCGGCGCTCTCTTCGGCGCCGGATCAGCCGCCGGCGGATCCGTCCTTTCTGGACGATGCGGTCTTCGTGGGCGATTCGGTCACGCTGAAGCTGAAAAACTACGTCACCCAGCGCCGGAAGTCCGACCCTTCGTTCTTCGGGAAAGCGCGCTTCCTCACGGCCGGCAGCATGGGCAGCGGCAACGCGCTGCAGCCGGTCGGGGAAAACTCGATCCATCCGCTCTACAACGGCGAAAAAGCTCTGCTGGAGGACAGCGCGGCGAAGATGGGGGCCAAAAAGGTCTACCTGATGCTCGGCATCAACGACCTTGCGCCCTACGGCGTGGACGGCGCGGCGGCCAACCTGGAAAAGCTGGGCCTGCGCTTCCTGCAGAAGCAGCCCGGCGCTTCGGTCTGGGTGCAGTCCGCCACGCCGATGCTCCAAAAAAAGCAGATGCGGACGCTGAACAATCAAAACATTGCGGAATACAACGGCCGTCTGCGCGAAATCTGCCGGAAAGAGGGATGGGCTTTTCTGGACATCGCCTCCGTCCTCTCCGACGCGCAGGGCGCGCTGAAGCCGGAATACTGCAGCGATCCGGACGACCTGGGCCTGCATTTCACGGACGAGGCCTGTGAAATCTGGATCCGGTACATCCTGACGCACACGAAAGCCTGACGGGAGGGCCGATCATGAAAAAAGCAGCGTTGCTTCTCGCCGTGGCCGCGGCGGCCCTCCTCCTTCTGGCCGGCTGCGGGCGGAAAACCGCCGTGAAAAGCGCCGACCTCGCGCAGGTGATGGCGCGGATGAAAGACGCCGCCGCCAACGACGAGATGATGGACCTCACCGCGGACGACCTGATGCCGAACTACGGGATCGACGCGCAGGACGTGAAGCAGTTCGCCGTCTGCGTGGATTCCACGGGGACCAAGGGCGACGAGATCATCCTGACCGAGGGGAAAGACGGCGGCGCGGCGGACCGTATCCGCGAAAAGCTGGAGCTGCGGTACAAGCAGAAGCAGATCGAGATGAAGGACTATCTGCCGGAGGAATACGCCGTGCTCAAGCAGTGCAGCGTCCGCACGGACGGCAATTACGTAAGCCTGATCGTCTCCCCCCAGCACGAAGAGCTCGAGAAGATTTACCGGGACGCGCTCGGCCTGTAAGCGCCGCGCTCAGCCGCCGGAGAGCGCAAATTTTTCCACCGCATAGGCGACCCCGTCGTCGTCGTTCGAACCGGTGACGAAGTTCGCGGCCTTCCGGGCGGCGGGCACGGCGTTTTCCATCGCGACCGCGAGGCCGGCATAGCGCAGCATGGCGACGTCGTTGTCCGAATCGCCGCAGGCCATGACCTGCGAGGGGCTCACGCCCTGGCGCAGGCACAGGTATTTGAGGGCCTCCCCTTTGTTGCAGGAGGCCGCGTTGATCTCGATGTTGACGGAGCCGGAGCTGGTGACCGTAAACCGGCGCAGGCCGCTCAGGCGCGCGCCGATCTCCTGCCGCAGCTCCGCCGGGACGAACGGGACGTTGATCTTTTCGACGGAAAGGCCGTGCGACACAAGATACTCGGGCAGGCGGTCCACAAAGGTCTGCGAGCGCAGGATGTACCGGTAGACGGGGTCCGGCAGCCCCAGCCGCTGCAGGCGCTCGAATCCCTTCCGCTCGGAAAAGGAAGCGCCCCCGCAGTATGCCTCCGACATCAGGCCGTAGGAAGAAAAAAAGCGGATGATCTCGACGGCGTCCTCCGTCGGCATCGGGTTGGAATACAGCACGGACCGGTCGCGCAGATCGAGAAGCGACGCGCCGTTCGCCGTGACGGCGTACCGCACGCCGGGAATCGCAAGAACCGGCTCCGGCAGCATTTTCGCCACGCGCCCCGTCGCCGGGACCACCAGCACGCCCCGGGCGGCGGCCTCCCCGAGGGCGCGCCGCGTCCGGCCGGAGACAGTGCCGTCCGACCGGAGGACGGTGCCGTCCAGATCGACGGCGATCAGGCGCACCTTCATCGGCCGTCCCCCGCCGCGCGGTTCATCCGGTCCGCGAACGCGGCGATCCTCTCGTCGGAAAGCGCGACGAAGTCGCTCTCCCCGTCCGGGGCGGCGATCCCGCGTGAGCGGGCGTAGGCACGGGCGATGATCTTCGAGGCGAAACGCTCCACCGGGTTCATCCTCGTGAAATAAAAAGCTCCCCCCAGACCGCTGCAGGCCGCCAGCCTCTCGACGATCTCGGGGGGAAAATTGCGCTTGAGATAGGCGCGCACGTTCTGTTCGTCCTCCGCAAAGCAGGAAAGGAAAATCCCCATCGGCTTCTGCAGAAGCTGCTCCCGGTAAGCCCGGCAATAGCGCCGCGCTTCCTTCTGGACGGAGCCGCCGTACACGGAGCAGCCCAGGATCACCCGACCGTAAGGGCCCGGGTCCGCGTTCGGCGTCCGCTTCAGGTCCGCGACGTCGGCGGGGCCTTCCATCTGCTCCGCGACCCGGCGGGCGCATTCCGCCGCCGCTCCGTGCGTAGTGGCATAGACGATCAGCGTTTTCATTCTTTTTTCCTTTCGCCGTTTTCGGATTCCAAACAAAATTTGACATCAATAATCGCGGAAAAAGCGGACAAACTCTGTGCAGGCAGAGAAAGCGCCGCCTGAAAAACGCATCGCGCGCAAGGCGTTGTCTCTGTTAGGGCAGGCTGACAGCCTGCCCGGTCTTTTTTTGCGGGCCCGGCCGCGCAGCGCGGCCCTCCCGCTTTTTTATTTTATGCCCGCGGAGCCCCGCTGTCAAGCCGGAAGCGGCCTTCCCGGGTTTTACATCTCCGCGCCCGTGTGCTATACTGGAACGCGGTGCCGCGCGCCGGACGCGGCAAATTTTCGATACCGCAAAAGGGGCATTTCATTGAAAAAAGGAATTCTCTCCATCATCCTTGCAACATTCTTCTTCAGCACCATGGAAATCGCGCTGAAAGTTTCCGCCGGGAGCTTCAACGCCATCCAGCTCACGTTCCTGCGGTTTTTGATCGGCGGCCTGCTTCTGCTCCCGCTGGCCATACGGGAGATCCGGCGGAAAAAAAGCGTTTTCCGGCGCGGCGACCTCGCGTTTTTTCTGCTGAGCGGCTTCCTCTGCGTCAATGTGAGCATGATCCTGTTCCAGATGGCCGTGCTGTACTCCCCGGCGTCCGTGACGGCGGTGCTGTTCAGCTGCAACTCCGTGTTCGCCGTGCTGTTCGCGCGCCTGCTTCTGGGGGAGCGCATCGGCGTCCGCACGGTCGTATCCATTCTGGTCATCGTGGCCGGGATGGCGGTCATCATCGACCCGCTCCATGGGTCCGGCAGCGCCCTGGGCATGGCGCTCGCGCTCGGCGCGGCGGTCACGTTCGCGCTGTATAATATTGTGGGGCGCACCAAAAGCGGCCGGTGGGGCGGCATCACGCTGACCTGCTTCAGCTTTCTGTTCGGGTGCGCCGAGCTGCTGCTGCTGATCGCCGCGGGCCGCGTCCCGGCCGCCGCCGGGTGGCTGCGGGGCGCGGGCCTCGGCCTGTTCGCGGAGGTCCCGCTCGCGGCCGGCGTCACCCTGCAGAGCCTGCCGGGCCTGCTTTACGTCGGAATCTTTGTGACCGGCCTGGGGTACACCTTCTATTTTCTCGCGATGGAGCAGACCTCCGCGGCGACGGCGGCGCTCGTCTTCTACATCAAGCCCGTCCTCGCCCCGCTGCTGGCCCTCGCCGTGCTGGGGGAAGCGATCACCGGCCGGATGACGGCGGGCATCGCGCTGATCATCGCGGGCTCGCTGGTCTCCTTCCTCCCGGCCGTCTTCCCGAAGAAAGCGGCGGAGGATCAGTCCGCCGAGCCGGAGACCGCCGAAGCCGCCGGAGAATCCGAAGAGGAAATTTCATGAGCCCTGACGCCGAGGTCCGCCGGTCCCGGCGGCGCACCGTCTGCCTCTCGATCACCGACGGCCTGCGCCTGCTGGTGAAAGCGCCGCTTTCGATGACGGACGCGGAAATCTCCGCCTTCCTCGAACAGCACAGGCGGTGGATCGAAAAGCACCTTCTCCTGCGCAAGGAGCAGATGGAAAAGGCGCCCGTCTTTTCCCCGGAACGGATCGCGGCGCTGCGGGAGCAGGCCGCGCGGTTCGCCGGCGAACGGGTCCCCCGCCGCGCGGCGGAGATGGGCGTCGTCCCGGCGGGCGTGAGGATCACCTCCGCCGCGACGCGCTGGGGCTCCTGCAGCGGCAAAAACCGCCTGTGCTTTTCCTACCGCATCGCCCTGCTGCCGCCGGAAGCCGCGGAGTACATCGTGGTGCACGAGCTGGCGCACATCCGCGTGAAGAACCACGGCCCGGCATTCTATGCGGAGGTCGCCCGCTATCTGCCGGATTACCGGCGGCGGATCGCGCTGCTCCGGCAGGCGCAGCGGGAGCTCGGATTATAAAAAACGCGGCGTCCTCCCCAAAACGGCCCCCGGACGAACGGAAAAGCCTCCGGTCGCCCGGGGGCCGTTTCAGGCCCGTGCGGGAGCAGAGAGCGGCTTGTCTTTTCCCGAGAGATATGAGAAAATAGAGATGCTGCCGGCGCGGCCGCTCCAAGGTGCGGCGGGCCGGCTTTTCCAAAAAAACGCGGCGGCATATCGCCGCAGGGAGGAACGATCGTGATAAAACAGAAAAAAACAGTCTTCAACCGCAACGTGAACCCGGGCACTCGCATCATGGACGAAACCGCGACGGCGGCGCGTTTCCTGCTCGGCGGCATCGGGACGGGGAACATCTCGGTGGATGCGCGCGGGCGCCTGACGGACGTGGAGTGGTGGAACCGGCCGAACAAGGGCTTCCATCCCCCCTACACCTTTTTCGCCGTCCGGGCGGAGGATGGGGAGCATCCCGCGCAGGCGAAGATGCTCGCGGGGCCGCACGAACCGCTGTTCGTCTATCAGGAGGGCGGCGCGACGACCGACGTCGAGGGGCTCTCCTGCTTCCGGCATTCGCGGATGACGGGCGAATACCCCTTCGTCTATGTGAAGCTCGAGGACGAGGAAATGCCGATCGAAGCGGAGCTGGAGGCGTTCACGCCCTTCATCCCGCTGGATGCGGACGATTCCTCGCTGCCAGGCGCGGTGCTGCGCTACCGCGTGCGGAACACGGGGGCGCGGCCGCTGCGGGTCAGCGTGGCCGGCTCGTTCTGCAATCTGTGCCGGTTTGAAAGGTACAACGACTGGAAGCGGCCGGAATTCGGCGGCGCCTCCGTCAATACCTATGTGGAGGAATCCCTTCTGCGCGGCATCCGCTTCACGCCGGCGGACCGGACCGAATCCGACGCCGATTATCTGGAATCGGCTTTCCTGACGACGGAGAAGGATGCCACCCACCTGACCTACTGGAACGAGGGCTCCTGGTGGGACGGCCTGCAGGATTTCTGGAACGATTTCACGCGGGACGGGGAGCTTTCGGGCGAACGGCCCGGACACGACGGGGCGAAGCTCCGGCAGAACGACCCCCGCGTCGCCTCGCTCTGCGTCAAGAAGGAAATCCCCGCCGGGGAAACGGCGGCGTTTGAATTCCTGATCACGTGGTGCCGCCCCAACCGCTACCATTGCTGGCGGCAGGCGCCCCATCTGCTCCCGAAGCCGGCGGGCGGGCTCCCGCTCCTGCGCAACTATTACGCGAAGTTCGGCGGCCCGCTGAAGGTCGCCCGCTATCTCGCGGAGCACCTCGAATCCCTGGAAAGCCAAAGCCGGCTGTTCCGGCGGACGCTTTTCGGCGGCAGCTATCCGCCGGAAGTGATCGACGCCGTCGCGTCGAACCTCACGGTCCTGCGCAGCCCGACCTGCTTCCGTGTGGAGGACGGCACCTTCTTCGCGTGGGAGGGCTGCATGGACCGCATCGGGAGCTGCGAGGGGAACTGCACGCATGTGTGGAACTACGCCCAGACGCTGGCGTTCCTGTTCCCGGAGCTGGAGCGCAGCATGCGGCGCACCGAATTTCTCACGGAGACCGACGAGCGCGGGTGCATGAGCTTCCGCGCCTGCCGCTATCTTGAAAACCGGGTCGGGGACCCCCTGCCCGCCGCCGACGGGCAGATGGGCTGCGTGATCCGCGCCTACCGCGACTGGAGGTTCAGCGGAGACGACGCCTTTCTGAAGGAGCTGTGGCCCAAGATCCGCCTCTGCCTCGACTTCGCGCGGCGGCAGTGGGACGAGGACGGCGACGGCCTTCTGGACGGGAAGCAGCACAACACCTACGACATCCAGTTCTACGGACCGAACTCGATGATCAACTCCATCTATATCGCCGCGCTGCGGGCCGGCGAAAAAATGGCGGATTATCTGGGCGACAAGGCGGCCGCCGCCGAATACGGCGAAAACGCGCGGAAGGCCTCGGCGCTGCTCGACGCCAAGACCTTCAACGGCGAGTATTATATCCAGAAGCTCGGCGACGTGAACGCCGTGAAATACCAGTACGGCGACGGCTGTCTCTCCGACCAGCTGTTCGGGCAGGAGCTCGCGCACATCAACGGCCTCGGCTACCTGCTCCCGAAGGAGCACGTGCGTTCGGCCGTCCGCGCCGTCTACCGGCACAATTTCAAAAAATCGCTCCGCGGCCACCACTGCGTGCAGCGCACTTACGCCGTGAACGATGAGGCAGGGCTGCTGCTGTGCACCTGGCCGAACGGCGGCAGGCCCGACTATCCCTTCGTCTACAGCGACGAGGTGTGGACGGGGATCGAGTACCAGGTCGCCAGCCACCTGATCTACGAGGGCTTCGTCGAGGAAGGGCTGAACCTGGTGCGCGCGGTGCGCGCAAGACAGGACGGCGTGCGCCGCAGCCCGTGGGACGAGGTGGAATGCGGGCACCATTACGCGCGCTCGCTGGCAAGCTACGGGCTGCTGCTCGCCCTCAGCGGCCTGCAGGTGGACCTGCCGCACGGGACGATCTCGTTCCGCCCCGCGGCGGCGGGCGATTTCCGCACTTTCTTCTCCTGGGGCACCGGCTGGGGCGAATTCTTCCGCGAAACGGACGCGGCCGGTAAGCAAAGCTGCGGGTACCGGGTTCTGTACGGCGCGCTGCCCGGGGGCGTGCACGTATACCTCACCGACGGGGAAACCGGAAAAGCCGAAGAGGTCCTTCCGGCCGAAAGGGCGCGATAAAATTCCGCTCTTCCTTTTCGCCTTCCGGAGGGGTATTCTGAAAAATCCGGCAATCCGGAAGTCGAAGGATCTCAGATTCAGGCCGGAACGCAGCCTGTTGTTTCTCTTCTTTCCCGATTGGTTCCGAAGCTGAACATGCCCATGAAAAACGCCGCCCGGGTTTTATCCCAGCGGCGTTTTTCCTACCGTCTGCGGCGGACCATACGGCCCGTGCCTTTTTAGGGCAATTCCATTTCAATTTGCGAAAGATGATGTGTTTTCCCCCCGCCTTCGGCGGGGGGAAAACACAAACCCGCTTGCATAATCAACTGGAAATGCTGTAGGGCGCATATGATGGTTTCACGAGCAGAAAATCCGGACCGCGTTCCTCAGAAACACGGCGCATCCGGGCGCGATTTTGTCATAGTAAGCCGTAAAACGGGGATCGTCCACATACATCTGCGCGACGCCCCTATGCGCCTCCCTGCTGTAGCGGTCCCAGTAAAAGCAAAGCCATTTTTTGTGAAGCGCACAGGCCTTTTGCGCCAGTTCGCTGCGGGGATCCCCCTGCTCAAAGGCCGCCTTCAAGGTGTCATGGAGCTCCTGCGTCAGGGTTTCCAGTTCGGCATACTGTTCTTTGGTCATGTTTTTGAGCTTGGCGTTCGAGCGGTTGACGGTTTCGTTCCCGTATTTTTCGCGGATCTCCTCCCCGTATTCCTGCTCATTGTCCGAAATCAGCTTCTCCTTGAAGCCCTCGAACTTTTCTGCGGACGACATGCTGATCTCCCCTTTCATGGACCGGATGGATTTTTCCAGCGTGCGAAGCATGGCGTCCACGTGCTCCCTTTCGCGCTTCAGCAGTTTCTTTTGGAGCAGGAACGCCTGCCTGCGGTCGAAAGAGGGATCGTCCAGAAGCGTCCGGATATTTTTCAGCGAAAACCCGCAAGCCCTGAACAGCAGAATCTGCTGCAGGCGGTCCAGATCGCGGTCGGAATAATCGCGGTATCCGTTCTCCGCCCGGCGTGAGGGCCGCAGCAGGCCGACGCTGTCGTAGTGGCGCAGCGCGCGCACGCTGACGCCGCTCAGCTTTGCCACCTCGTGCGTTTCCACTCGGCATCCCCTTCTTTCGCATTTCACAGCATTTCCAGCGCAGTTGCGGAAGGCTTTTTGCTTTTCCCCCCCGCCTCCGGCGGGGGAGAAGCAATTTCCGGCTCTCCGGCACGGCTGGAATCGCTACGGCTATTAGGATAGACCCTGACGCTGCGGAAGGGTCAAGAGCTTTTTTATAAAAATATGCGGACCGTCACCCGGCGGAGGCGCCGCGCGCCGCGCCGCGGTTGACCCGCTCCCGGCAGAGCGCCATCGGCAGGATAAACGCCAGCAGATAGACCGGGAAAGCGGCGATGCCGGCGTACTGGGCGATCCACCCGAACAGCGCTGGCATGAACGTGGAGCCGACATAGGCGAACGCCATCTGGATGCCCATGATGGACTGCGAGACGCTTTTGCCGAAAATCTTCGGCGTGTCCTGCAGCATGTTGGGATAGATCGGCGCGCAGCCCAGCCCGGCGACGCACAGGCCGACCGGCAGCTTCCAGACGGGCAGCGGCAGAAGCAGCAGCACGGCGCCGGCCAGCACGCAGCCCTGCCCCGCCCGGATAAGCTGGCGCTCGCTCAGCCGCAGGGAGGCGAAGCCGGAAACGAACCGCCCGAACGTGATGCCGAAATAATAAACGGAGGTCCACCGGGCCGCCGTGTCGGCCGTGACCCCGTATTTTTCGACGGCATAGCTGCCGCCCCAGAGGCCGATCGTCTGCTCGACCGCGCAGTAGCAGAAAAAGGCGGCCAGCACCAGCTTCGCGTTGGGGAGCCGCAGAAGCCTGCCGAGCGAAACCACCTCGGCGGATCTCTCTTTGCCCGGCGCCTCCCGCCCGCCGGCGCGCTTCCAGAGCGGCAGCGTGACGAGCAGCAGGACGAACAGGGCGGCCTGGACGGCCGCGACCGTCCCGTAGCCCATGCGCCACTGGCCGCCCCGCGCGAGCCACAGCGAGAGGATCAGGGGCCCGCAGGTCGCGCCGATCCCCCAAAAGCAGTGCAGCCAGTTCATGTGCCGCGCGGCGTAATGGAGGGCCACGAAATTGTTCAGGCCGGCGTCCACCGCGCCGGCGCCCAGCCCGAGCGGAACGGCCAGGACGCAGAGGAGCCAGAACGAGCGGGAAGCGGCGAAGCCGGCCAGCGCAGCGGCCGTCAGCCCGACGCTGACGGCCGTAAGGAGGCCCGTCCCGAACCGGCGGAGCAGCCGCGCGCTCATCATGCTGGAGACGATCGTGCCGCACGAGACGATCATGGAGACGATCCCCGCGTATGAGACCGGCGCGGAGAGGGAGACGCGCATCGCGGGCCATGCGGAACCGAGCAGCGAATCCGGAAGACCGAGGCTGATGAAGGAAAGATAGATGAGGATGAGAAGCTGTGTGAGCATCTTTTTTTCAACCTGCGTTTCGATGTAAATTTGAGGAACGGCGGGCGCTCCGCGCACCCCGCCCGGCCGCCGAAAATGTTCTTGACAGGCGCGCCGCCGGGCCCTATACTTATTTCAGCATCTATATGTGAATCACATATAGCGATTCAGACGGCGATTTCAAGAGCTTCCGTCGGGACTTTTCTCAGTCCCCGTTCAGGGTGCGGTAGGTCTCCAGGAAAAATTCCAGATTCCTGATCCGCTGCTCGATCTGCCGCTTGTAGTCCTTGAGCTTCTCGCGGCCGGAATCCGTGATTTCATACCAGCGGGTCGCCGGCCCGGGGTCTTCGGTCTTCCAGTCGGATTGGAGGAAGCCGTCCCGCTCCAGCTCCTGCAAAGTGCGGTAGATCACCGCGCCGTCCACGCTGTAGTTCGGCAGCCGCCTGCGGAATTCGTTCAGCAGCGCAAAGCCGTAGAGTTTTTTCTCTTCGAGAAAAAGCAGAATATAGGCGGGAAGAAAGCGGTACGTGCGCCCTTTTCTTCCGGTTGACTCCATTTTTCGCAAGCCTGCCTTCCCGTGATGATTTACGTCCATCATACTACAAAAGAGTCCGGAACGCAAAGCCCATCGCTGTCTCCGAAAAAACGCGGCGAAAGGATCTGACCCCGTGGGATACCTCAAAAAATACGTCGCCAAATATTACAAAATGTTTTTAGTTGCGGTCTTTTTCCTTTCGGTAGAGGCCGTTTGCGAGCTCTTGCAGCCCGCGATGCTGTCGAAGATCGTGGACGTCGGCATCCGGAACCGCGACCTGCCCTACGTGCTGCGGACGGGCGGGCTGATGCTGGGCGTGACGGGCATCGGCGCGGTGGGGGCCGTGGTGCGCAACAACCTTTCCTGCAGGGTCTCGCAGCGGTTCGGGGCGCAGCTTCGGCTGGATCTGTTCGGCAAGATCCAGCGCATGCCGTACAAGAGCGCCGAGCAGTTCGAGACGGCCTCCCTGGTCACCCGCCTGACGAACGACGTGACGCAGATGCAGGACTTTGTGAACGGGACGATGCGGCTTTTCGTCAAGGCCCCGCTCCTGTGCATCGGCAGCATCGTGATGTCGGTCCTGCTGGACCTTCGGTTCTCGCTGGTCCTCGCCGCGGTGGTGCCCGCCGTGGCCGCCGTGATTCTGCTCAACAACCGGGTGGGGTACCCGTATTTCCGCAGGGTGCAGGGCGCGCTGGACCGCCTGAACGGCGTGATGCGGGAGTTTCTTTCCGGCGTTCGCGTGGTCAAGGCCTTCAACCGTTCGGATTATGAGGAGCGCCGTTTTTCCGGGTACAACGAAGAGCTTTCGCGCGTGCAGGCGGAGGCCATGAAGGTCACGGCGATCTTCTCGCCGGCCGCCATGGCGGTCGCAAACCTCGGCATCGTCGCGGTGCTGTGGTTCGGCGGCCTTTCCGTCGACGGCGGGACGATCCAGGTCGGCAAGATCATCGCGTTCATCAACTATCTGACCCAGATCGCGAACTCGCTCACGCGGATCTCGATGATCTTCACGCGGTTCGTCCGCGCGCGCGCCTCCGCCGAGCGCATCGGGGAGGTGATGAACCGGCCCGGCGCCGAGAAGCCGGCCCGCCCCGCCGCGCCGGAGCCGGGCGGGAACGCGGGGATCGAGTTCCGCCGCGTCTTTTTCTCCTATTCCGGCGACCTGGAAAAGGCGGCGCTGAGCGACGTCAGCTTCCGCGCCGGCCCGGGGACCGTCCTCGGCCTGATCGGGACGACGGGCTCGGGCAAAACCACCCTGGTCAACCTGATCCTGCGGTTCTACCGCGCCACGGAGGGAAAGGTCCTCGTCGGCGGCATGGACGCGGGGAGCGCCGATCCCGCCCGGCTGCGCGGGGAGATCGCCGTCGTGCCGCAGAACAACGTGCTCTTCTCCGGCAGCATTCTCGACAACATCCGCTGGGGCAAGCGGGACGCCGGCATGGACGAGGTGGAAAAAGCCGCCGAGACCGCGCAGATCCGGGACTTTATCCGGTCGCTGCCCGAGGGCTACGGAACGATCCTCGGGCAGGGCGGCATCAACCTCTCCGGCGGGCAGAAGCAGCGGATCGCGATCGCCCGCGCGCTGGTCAAGCGGCCGCGCATCCTGATCCTCGACGACTGCACCAGCGCCGTGGACGTTCTCACCGAGGCCGCGATCCGGGAGGGGATCCGAAGCGATTCGCGCGGCATGCTCTGCCTGGTGATCGCGCAGCGGATCACCTCCGTGATGGACGCCGACTCGATCCTCGTCCTCGACGCCGGGAGGATCGCGGGCAGCGGAACCCACCGCGAACTGCTGAAAAGCTGCGGCATCTACCGGGAAATCTACGCTTCCCAGTTCGGAAAGGAGGCGCTGGACCGTGCCGAATGAAAAGCAGTCCGGCGGCGGGGGCGAGTTTCTCCCCATGCCGCGCCGCATGCGCGGCAGGATGCGCGCGCCGGCCGAAAAACCGAAGAATTTTCTCGGCTCCATGAAGCGGCTCTGGAAATTCTTCGGGCGGGAAAAGCGCCTCCTCGTCGTGATCCTGGCGCTGGTGACCTCGGATTCCGCCATCCTGCTGGCGGCGCCCTACCTGACGGGCCGCGCCGTGGATTATATGGCCGGCGGGCCCGGCGCGGTCCGGTTCGGCCCGCTGGGTCGGGCGGTCCTGCTGCTGCTGGCGGTCTATCTGTGCGACCTGTTTCTGACCTGGCTGAGCAACTTTCTGATCGCGGACGCCTCCCAGCGCATCGTGAAGGCCATGCGGAAATCGCTGTTCGACAAGTTCCAGCGCACGCCGCTCGCCTATTTCGACCGGCACACCCACGGCGACCTGATGAGCCGCTTCACCAACGACATCGACAACATCAGCACGGCCGTCTCCACGCTGACCGTCTCGCTGATGACGGACGCGATCGGCATTGCGGGCTCGCTCGCGATGATGCTGCTGATCAGCCCGCCGCTCACCGCCGCGGGCGTCGCGATCGTGCCGCTCGTGCTGCTGCTTTCCGGCACGGTGGCCAAACGCACGGCCGTCCTGTTCAAAAAGCAGCAGAACGCGCTCGGCCGGCTGAACGGGCAGATCGAAGAGAGCATCTCGGGTCTGCAGATCGTCAAGGCGTTCAACCACGAGGAGGAGATCGTCGGCGACTTCAGCCGCATCAACCGGGAACTTCTCGGCGTGAGCCTCAAGGCGCAGATCATCTCGGGCTATCTGATGCCGCTGATGAACATTCTCAACAACCTCGGCTTCGCCCTGGTGGCGGTCGCGGGCGGCGTGATGGCCGTGAAGGGCAGCATCACCGTCGGCGTGATCGCGAGCTTCCTGAGCTATACCAAGCAGTTCTCCCGGCCGCTGAACGACATCGCCAACATCTACAACTCGCTGCAGACGGCCGTGGCGGGCGCCGAGCGCATCTTCGAGGTGCTCGACGGCGCGGAGGAGCCGCCCGACGGCCCGGACGCCGCCGAGCTCGCGCGCCCGAAAGGGGACGTGGAGTTCCGGCACGTGACCTTCGGCTACCGCGAGGGCCTGCCGGTCCTTAAAAATCTGAGTTTCCGGGTGCCCGCGGGGAGCACCGCCGCGCTGGTCGGCCCGACGGGCGCGGGCAAGACCACGATCGCCAGCCTGGTGAACCGGTTCTACGACGTGCAGTCCGGCGAGATTCTGCTGGACGGGCGCGCCATCTCCGGCATCCGGCGCGAGAGCCTGCGCCGCTGCTTCGGCATCGTGCTGCAGGACACCTACCTGTTCTCCGGCACGGTGGCGGAGAACATCCGCTACGGCCGGCTGGACGCCTCGGACGCGGAGGTCCGGCAGGCCGCCGCCCGCGCGGGCGCCGACGGCTTTATCCGGAAGCTGGAAAACGGGTACGGCACCGCGCTCTCCGAAAGCGGGAAGAACCTGAGCCAGGGGCAGCGGCAGCTCATCGCGATCGCCCGCGCAATCCTGGCCGACCCGGCCATCCTGATCCTCGACGAGGCGACCAGCAGCGTGGACACGCGCACCGAGATGCGGATCCAGCAGGCCATGACCGAGCTGATGCGGGGCCGGACCTGCTTCATCATCGCGCACCGCCTGAGCACCATCCGGCGCGCCGACCGGATCTTCGTGATCGACGGCGGAAAAATCGTCGAGAGCGGCACCCACGAGGACCTGCTCGCGGCGAACGGCTTTTACAGCCGGCTGTACCTCAGCCAGTTCAACAACATCGCGACCTGAGGCTCCGTCACCCCCGCCCGGCGACAACCCGGACCGTGCTGCCCGCCATGCCGCGCGTCACCACAACCTGCCGGTCGATCTGCTCCCGCAGCTCCGCGATATGGGAGATGATGCCGACCAGCCGGTCCCCCCGGGCGAGGTCCGCGAGCGCCTCGACCGCCTGGCGGCGGGACTCGTCGTCCAGCGAGCCGAAGCCTTCGTCGACGAACATGGTCTCGATCCGCACGCCGCCCGAGCGGCTCTGCACCACGTCCGAAAGGCCGAGGGCCAGGGCCAGCGAAGCTTTGAACGACTCGCCGCCGGAAAGCGACTTCACGCCGCGGATCTTGCCGGTGTAGTGGTCGAGGACGTCGATGTCCAGCCCGAAACGGGCGCGCAGGTCACTCGCGGCCTCCCGGCGCAGGAGGACGTACCGCCCGTCGGTCATGCCGGAAAGGCGCAGGTTCGCCCGCTCCAGGATACGGCCGAAATAGGCGGCCTGCACGAACTGCTCGAAATTCAGCCGCTGCCGCCCGGCCAGCGCACCGTTCGCCGTGCGCGAAAGGTCCAGCGCGCCCTCGTACCGCTCCAGCAGCGCGCCGCGCTCGCCGAGCGACCGCTTCAGGCGTGCGAGCACCCGGCGGTTGCCGTCGAGGCGCGAGGAAATCCCGCGCAGGGTTTTCTCGCATTCCGCTTCGCGCGCCTGAGCCCCGGCGAGCGCGGCCTTCAGCTTTCCGCAATCCGCCGGGGATTTGCCGGCCATCTCCGCCTCCAGTCGGGCGGCGGCTTCCCGCGCGCTGCGGAGGTCGTCGCGGTAGGCGGCGACGCGCCGCTTCAGCTCTTCCAGCTCCCCTTCCGGCAACAGCGCCGCAAGGTAGTCCGCTTCGTTGGAAAATCCGGACCGGGCCAGGCTTGCGGCGTACTCCGCGCGCTTTTCCTCCCGCTGCCTTTCGGTTTCCTCCCGGTTCCGCCGCGTCTGGGCCAGCACGGCTTTTTCGGCGCCCAGCGCGGTCCCGCAGGCCGCGTGCTCCCGCTGGGCCCGCTCGAGCGCCTTCCGCAGGCCGTCGAGCTCCTCCGAACGCCGCTTCAGCTCGTCTCGGGCCTCTTCGGCGGAACCGAAGCGCAGCGTCCCGCGCAGAGTCTGCTCCTGCGCGCGCTTCGCCTGCGCGGCGGCCCGCAGCGCGGCACATTTTCCGTCGAGGTCCGCCGCGCGCGCCTCGGCCTCCGCCAGGGATTTTTCCTGTCGCTTCTGCTCCTCCCCGAGCCGGCTTTTGCGCCCGCACCGCTCTTTCAGGGCGGCGAGAGACCGCTCCAGCTCCGCCCGCACGGCGCGGGCGGAATCCCGCGCGGCCTCCGCGCGGGCGATCAGTTCCCGCACGCTTTTGCAGCCGGTCAGGTCGCCCAGCACGGCCGAAGCTGCCGCGCGCAGATTCTCCCGGTCGGATTCCAGCCGCGCGGAGGCCTCCTTCGCGGCGAAACCGGCGCTTTCCAATTCCGCGCGGCGGCGGTCGCGCTCCGCCTTGAGGCGTTTGAGCTCCGCTTCATCCGGCGCGGGGCGCGGCAGCGGCGCGGGGCGCGGATGCACGGTGGAGCCGCACACCGGGCAGGGCTGCCCGTCGGTCAGGCGTGCGGCCATCAGCCCCGCCTGGCCCCGCAGGAACGCGATCTCGGCCTCTTCGGCGCTGCGGTTCGCCCGGCGGAACAGCGGCTCCGCCTTCTCGTACCGCTCCCGGCGGTCGCGGCACGTCTTCAGCGTCCCCAGCACGCCGGAAGCGCCTTTCAGGATCTGTTCCAGCCGGGCGCAGACCTGCTCCTGCAGCCGGAGCTTCCCCTCGCAGGCGGCGCGCTGCGCCTCGGCGTCCCGCAGGGCTTCCAGCTCTTCCGCCCGTTTCTGGAGATCGGCCTTCAGCGCCGCCCGGCTCGCGGCGGCCGCGTCCCGCTCCGTCGAGAGGGCGCCGAGCTCCCGCTCCGTCCGCTCCGCCGCATCCCCGAGGGAGCGGATTTTTTCGTATTCCGGCAGCGCCGCCGCGAGCCGGGCGGTCTCGCCCGCAAGCTCCGACCGGCGGGCCTCTTTCCCCTGCTCCCGCTCGAGGGCGGCCTGGCTCTGCGCCAGGGCGCGTTCTTCCTCCGCGATCTTTTGGACGGAGGCGGCGGCGGCTTCCCCGAGCCGCCGCGCGGCGTCCCGCTCGCGCAGATAGGCGCGGTGCGCGGGCGCGACCAGGGTCTCCGCCCGCTCCGCGGCGGTCTCCCGCCGCTGCTCCCGCTCCCTCTGCGGCGCCTGGGCCTCCAGCTCCGCGCAGCGGCGGCGCGCCTCCCCGAGGAGGGCGAACGTCCTTTCCAGCTGCTCCGCCGCGGCGATCTTCCCCGTGAGGGCCGCCGTTTCGGCGCGCGCGGCCCCCCGGCGGGCGGAAAGCTCCTCGGCCTCCCGCCCGTCCGCGCCGCAGGACTGCGCGAGCAGCTCCAGGAGACGGTCCGCCGCGTTGACGTTGCCCTCCTCCGCAAAGCGCGCGAGGGCCTCTCCCGTCAGGGCGGTCCCGTCCGGCACCGCGGCGGCGGCGTCCTGGAAGACGGCGCGGGCGTTGTCCTCCAGCGCGGACTTCAGCTCCTGCTCGCGCCCCTTCAGCGCGTCCTGGATTCTGCGGCAGACGCCGGTGTCGAAGACGCGGCGGAAGATTTCGGACCGCTCGGCGCTGTCGGCCAGCAGGAGCCTGAGGAACTCGCCCTGCGCGATCATCGCGGTCTGCCGGAACTGCCGGCAGTCGATGCCCAGCAGCGCCGTGATCTCCGCCGTCACCGCCCCCGCGCCGGAGCAGACCGTTCCGTCCGGCCGGGTCAGCGCGGCGTCGGCGCCTTCCATCGTGGTGCCGCCGCCGCGCTTCGGCCGGCGGTAGCGCGGGTTGCGCCGGATCTTATAAATTTTCCCCGCGTGGGAAAAGGTCAGCTCCACATAGGTCTTGGCGTCGGACGCGGCGAAATCGCTGCGCAGCGTGTCCGCCGTGCGGGTGGAGCCGCTGGCCTCGCCGTAAAGCGCGAAGGTGATCGCGTCGAACACGGTGGTCTTGCCCGCGCCGGTGTCGCCGCAGACGAGGAACAGGCCCGAGGAGCCGAGTTCCCGCAGCGGCACCTCCGCGCGGCCGGCGTAGGGGCCGAACGCGCTCATCACAAGGTCCAGCGGCTTCACGGCTCTTCCTCCTCCTTTTCCGCGCTTTCCGCGGCGCGGACGGCTTTTTCCAGCTCCGCGCGCTCCGTCTCCGGCAGATCGCGCCCGTTCTGCTTGCGGTAGAATTCCGCGAAAAGGTCCTCCGGCGTCCGGTGCTCCAGGTCGCCCGAGGCCGCGGAATCGGAGTCCTCCGGCGCCCGGGCCCCGAGGCTCCCGAAATCGATGCGCATCAGGTTCGGGTAGACGGCGCGCAGGCGCCCCACGGCGTCCGCGACCTCGCGCCGGTCGGTCAGAACGGCGCGGATATAATCGTCCGCCGCGCCCTGGGCGGCGATCTCCGGGCGGGTCAGCTCGTCGATGGGGCCTCGGATCTCCCTCATGTCGTGCAGCGGGGTCAGGGGCAGCGGCGTGATCTCGACCTTCCCCTTTTCGCCGAGCTCCGCGAGCGTGACGGATTTCTGCTGCCGCGCCTCCGAAAAGGAATATTTGAGCGGAGAGCCGGCGTAGCGCACCTCCGGCCGGCCGATGTGCTGGGGACCGTGCAGGTGCCCGAGGGCGACGTAATCGAACGCGCCGAACAGCGAGGAATCCACCTCGTCCGACCCGCCGACCGCGAGCGTCTCGGAATCGCAGCGCTCCGGCCGCACGCCCCGGGCCGTGACGAACTGGTGGGCGACCAGCACGTTTCGCTCCCGCGGGTCGACGTTCCCCGCGGCCAGCGCGCAGCGCACGGCGTCCTGGGTGGTGCCGGCCTCCTCCCCGAAGAACGGGGCCGCCGACGCGGGCTTCAAAAAAGGCAGAAGGTACAGATGCACCGGGCCGAAGCGGTCGGCCAGCACCGTCTCGTCCGGCCGGCCCCGGAAAGCGCCGGCGAGCGCCACGCCGTTTTTCCTCATGATGCGGCTGCCGAACTCCAGTCGCTCGGGCGAATCGTGGTTCCCGCTGACGGCGAACACCGGCGTCCCGCGGGCACACAGCTCCGTGAGAAAATCGTCCAGCAGGCCGACGGCCTCCCCCGGCGGGACGCTGCGGTCATAGAGGTCGCCGGCGATCAGCACCGCGTCCGGTTTGGCTTCCTCCGCGAGCTTCAGAATCTGCCCGAGGATGAACCGCTGGTCCTCCGTCATGCTGTATTCGTTGACCCGCTTGCCGATGTGCAGGTCGGAAAGATGCAGAAATCGCATCGCGCGCCCTCAGCGGTCGAGGATCTCGATCCAGTAGCCGTCGGGATCGGAGATGAAATACAGGTCCATCGCCCGGTTTTCGTAGCAGATGCAGCCCATTTTTTCGTGCAGCTCGTGCGCCGCCTTCTTGTCCGGCACGCGGAACGCGATGTGCATCTCGTTGTCGCCCAGATCGTAGGGCTTTTTCCGGTCGCGCATCCAGGTCAGCTCCAGAAGGTAATCGGTCTGCCCGTCCCCGAGAAACGCGATGACGAACGAGCCGTCCGGCGCGTTGATGCGGCGGACCTCCTTCAGGCCGAGCGCCTTCCCGTAAAAATCAATGCTCCTCTGCAGGTCGAACACGTTGAAATTGGTATGTAAAAACCTCGACTGCATAAAAAGTCCCCGCTTTCATGCTCTTTTACCTTCATCATAGCATAAAAGCGGGAAAGATTCATCTGAAAAAGGCCGAAATTTCCGCGCCGGCTTACTGGATCACGACTTTCGTCCCCTCGGGGATGTTGTCGTAAATCCATTTCGCGTCCTCCACCGGCAGGCGGATGCAGCCGTGGGAGGCCGGCTCGCCGAGCTTGTCCGCCTCCTCCTGTTCCATCTTGTAATCTTTGTCGAACGGCACGCTGTGGAACAGGTACGTCCCGTAAAAGCGTGTCCAGTAATAGGCGCCTTCCTCCACCTTCGCGTTGAAGAACGACTTTCCCCGGTCGGAGACGGTAAACGTCCCGACGGGCGTCTCGTCGCCCTCTTTTCCGGACGAGCAGATAAATTCCTTCACCGGCCGGCCCTGCGCGTCGAGCACGCGCACCTTCTGCTCGGAAAGCAGCACCTGGACGGAGAGGGGTTTTTCGGCCTCCGCCAGCGGGGTCAGCGCGGGCGCGGAGGATTCCTCGGCGGGGGCCGGGGCGGAGGAAGCGGGCGCGGAGGAAACCGGCGCCGCGGCCTGCGGCGCGGAGAGAACCGCCGACGAAGCGGGCTCCTCCCCCTGCGGCAGAACGGAGCCGATGCGGCCGCGCAGGCCGGGCTTCAGCGCCAGAAAGCAGGCCGACGCGCCGGCCGCCAGCACCAGCAGGACCAGCAGCAGCCGGGTCCACGGCTGCCGCCGATCGGCCCGATCCCCGCCCCATTCGTCGAATTCACGTCTTTGCACGCCGGGCGCACGTCCTTTCATTCCCCAAAAAATTTACGGAGCCGTCCGCTCCATCCCTTATTTTGTCCGCACTTAAGGTTATTATAAAGGATCGCCGCGGGATTTCCAACCCTGCGGCGCAAGGATTTACATTCTATTCACAAAAATTGTGCGGAAATTTGATCAGAAAAAAATTAAATTCTTCTTTACATTTTCAAAAAAGCGTGGTATACTATGCATGTTTTGATTATGCAAATGGATTCACATGGATATGTAAATCATGTTATCGTTGCATGATTATGTGCCATGTGATTTTTTACATCCAAAACAAATTTATTTCAGGAGGCTTTTCCTAATTATGAACGGCACTGTAAAATGGTTCAACGAAAGCAAAGGCTATGGCTTCATTTCCAACGACGAAGGCGGCGACGACGTGTTCGTGCATTTCTCCAGCATCGTCGGCAACGGCTTCAGGACCCTTACCGAAGGCCAGAAAGTGACCTTCGACGTCGAGCAGGACCCGAAGAATCCGGGCAAAATGCGCGCCGTCAACGTGCAGGCGGTCTGACCTGCCGAGAAGGCGATCGGCCCGGGGCAAAAGCCGGGCCGTTTTTTTATGCCCAAAAAGCGCCGCCCGGGTTTTCTGACGCCCGGGCGGCGCTTGGGGCTGAAATGGTTTCTCCCCCGCCGGAGGCGGGGGAGAAACCATCAGCGTTCCGCAGTTCAGCTGAAAATACCGCAGTTTTTACGGCGCGGGAAAGCGGGGCGGCGCGGAGATCAGTACGCTCCGCCCATGCCGCCGTCCGCAGGGGCGGCCGGAGCCGCCGGAGCGGGCTCCTTCTTGTCGGCGACCAGCGATTCGGTCGTCAGCACCATGCTCGCCACGGAAGCCGCGTTCTGCAGGGCGGAACGCGCCACCTTGGTCGGGTCGACGATGCCGGCGGAGATCATGTCACCGTACTTGCCGTGCAGCACGTCGTAGCCGTAGCCGACCTTGCCGGCCTTCCGGATGGTGTCGATGATCACGGAGCCCTCCAGACCCGCGTTGAAAGCGATCTGACGGGTGGGCTCTTCGAGCGCGCGCAGGACGATCTTCGCGCCGGTCTTCTGGTCGCCCTCGGACTGGTCCGCGAATTCCTTCACGGCCGGGATCGTGTTGAGCAGCGCGACGCCGCCGCCGGCGACGATGCCTTCCTCAACGGCCGCCTTGGTCGCCGCGAGGGCGTCCTCGACGCGCATCTTCTTTTCTTTCATTTCGATCTCGGTCGCGGCGCCGACTTTGATGACCGCCACGCCGCCGGAGAGCTTCGCCAGGCGCTCCTGGAGCTTCTCCTTGTCGAAATCGGAGGTGGTCTTTTCGATCTGGGCGCGGATCTGGGCGACGCGGTCCTTGATCTTCTTCTTGTCGCCGGAGCCGTCCACGATGATGGTGTTCTCCTTGTCCACCTTGACCTGGCGGGCATGGCCGAGCTGGTCGACCGTGGCGTCCTTCAGCTCGAGGCCGAGCTCGGACGAAATGACCTGGCCGCCGGTCAGGATGGCGATATCCTGCAGCATCTCTTTGCGCCTGTCGCCGAAGCCCGGGGCCTTGACGCCCACGCAGGTGAAAGTGCCGCGCAGCTTGTTGAGGATCAGGGTGCTCAGGGCCTCGCCCTCGATGTCCTCGGCGATGATCACGAGCTTCTTGCCGCTCTGGACAATCTTCTCAAGCAGGGGCAGGATCTCCTGCACGTTCGAGATCTTCTTGTCCGTGATCAGGATGGACGCGTCGTCGATCACGGCCTCCATCTTCTCGGTGTCGGTCACCATGTACGGGGTGATATAGCCGCGGTCGAACATCATGCCTTCCACGACCTCGGAGTAGGTCTCGGCGGTCTTGGATTCCTCCACGGTGATCACGCCGTCCGCCGTGACCTTGGACATGGCCTCCGAAATCAGTTTGCCGATAAAATCATTCGACGCGGAGATCGACGCGACGCGCGCGATATCGTCCGGGCCGGAGACCTTCTTGGAATTCTTCTTGAGGACCTCGACGGCCTTGTCGACCGCCTTCTGAATCCCCTCGCGCACGGCCATCGGGTTCGCGCCGGCCGTCACGTTCTTCATGCCCTCGCGGATCAGCGCCTGCGCGAGCAGGGTCGCCGTGGTGGTGCCGTCGCCGGCCACGTCGTTCGTCTTGGTGGCGACTTCCTTGACCAGCTGCGCGCCCATGTTCTCGAAGGCGTCCTCGAGCTCGATCTCCTTCGCGATGGTGACGCCGTCGTTCGTGATCAGCGGGGCGCCGTATTTTTTATCGAGGACCACATTGCGCCCCTTGGGGCCGAGCGTGATCTTGACCGTATCGGCAAGCTGATTTACGCCGCTCAGAAGGGCCTTCCTGGCATCTTCGCCGTAAATAATCTGTTTCGCCATAAGTCTGATTCCTCCAAATTTATTTTAGTCGGGTCCTTATTCCACGATCGCGAGAATGTCGCTCTGGCGGACGAGCGTATATTCCTTGCCGTCGAGCTTGACCTCGGTTCCGGAATATTTGCTGGTGATCACGCGGTCGCCTTTCTTGACGACCATCTTCACTTCTTTGCCGTCCACCAACCCGCCGGGGCCGGCCTCGACCACGTCGGCGATCTGCGGCTTCTCCTTCGCGGAGCCGGCGAGAATGATCCCGCTTTTCGTGGTCTCTTCGGCTTCTTCCATCTTGATCAGGACTCTGTCCAGCAACGGTTTGACAGTCATAAAATAGATCCTCCTTCAGAATTGATTTTGCATCGGTGGTTAGCACTCATTTAGTTCGAGTGCTAAGAACTATTTTAGTTGCTTCTCTCTCAAAAATCAAGGGCTTTTTTAAGATTTGGCAGGAGTTAATAATTTTTTTACAAATGATTCCCTTCGGGCACCAGGAAGCGCAGGACGCGCGGCTGAACGGAGAACGTCTCGCTCCGCACGTAGCGGCAGTCCCCGTCGATATTCTCCGCGACAGGGCGCCCCGCGGCGATCTCCATCTTCCTGCCGCGGCAGAAGGTCAGGACGCCGTCGAACTCCGGCGCTCCGATATGCCGGCCCTCCTTATACAGAACGGCCAGCCTCGGGAGCCTCCGGAAGGGCGGCTTGCGGATCAGGACGAAATCGAGCAGGCCGTCGTCCAGCTCCGCCTGCGGCGCCGCGCAAAAGCCGCCGCCGTACCAGCGGCCGTTGCCGGCGAACGCGATCACAAAAACGTCTTCGTAAGTGCGGACGCCGTCGATCGTGATCCGGAGCTTTTCCCCGATCCTGCCGAGCAGCACCGCCGCGAGCGCGAGGTCGTAGGCGGCCGGCGTGCTCAGAAGCGGCACGCGCTTGATGCGGGCCGCCTTCAGCGAGACCTTCGCGTCGATGCCGACCGAGCAGCAGTTCACCGCCAGGCCGGCGTCCGAGCGGGCGGTGTCGACCGTGCGCGGCCGGGCCGCGATCTGCCCGGCCGGGGAAAGGAAATCCTCCTCGCGGCCGAACATCTTAATATAGTCGTTCCCGGAGCCGCAGGGGAAAATGCCGACCTCGACGTTTTCGCGTCCCGCCGCGCCCGCGGCGACCTCCCGCAGCGTCCCGTCGCCGCCGACGCCGTAGATCCGCACCGGGCCCTCTTTCCCGCCTTCCAGGGCGGCGAACTCCGTCGCCTGCCCGGGGCGCTCCGTCACATGGCAGGTATAGGGGAGCCCGCGCTCCTCCATATAGGCGCGGACGCGGGGAAAAAAGGTCCTATAGGCGTTCCGCTTACCCGCCGTGGGATTCACGATGAATGAATACCGCACCGCAGCTTCCTCCCGTCCCTTTTCTATTCTTCCCGTTTTTCGTGGAAATACATGTAATACTGGCAGCGGATCATGCCGTTGTAAAGCTTTCTCCGCCGCACGGCCCTGCGGCCGAAGCAGCTTTCGAACGTCTCGTCCGGGCTGATCACGGCGTAGCTCCACCCGGGCCGCGGGACGAATACGCGCCCCATGGCGCGGTAGAGGCGCTGCGCGCCTTCCCGGTCGAGCAGGCGCTCGCCGTAGGGCGGGTTGCAGATCACGCAGCCGTACTCCCCCTCCGCGCGGAAATCGGAGATGTCCCGCCGCTCGGCGCGGATATGGTCCGCGACGCCGGCCCGCTCCGCGTTCCGCAGCGTCAGGGCCACGGCGGCGGGGTCGATGTCGCCGCCCCGCGCCGCAAAGGGCGCGCCGCGCGTCTCGAGGGAGCGGGCGGCTTCCCGCTCCGCCTTCCAGACGGAGGGGGCCGGGCGGTCCCAGCGTTCCGCCGAAAAGCCCCGCCCGAGGCCCGGAGCGACGTTCAGCGCATAGAGCGCGGCCTCGATCAGGATCGTCCCCGAGCCGCAGCACGGGTCGTAGAACGCGGCGTCGTGCCGGACGCGGGAAAAATAGACCATCGCCGCGGCCAGCGTCTCGCGGATGGGGGCCTCGGCCGCGTCCGGGCGGTAGCCGCGCTTATGCAGGCCGGGGCCGGAGGTATCGATCATCAGGTCGGCATGGTCCCTGAAAATCAGGAACTGCACCTGCCGGGCGGGGCCGGTCTCCTCGAACCAGCCGACGGAATACTTCCCCTTCAGCCGCTCGACGACCGCCTTCTTGACGATCGACTGGCAGTCCGGCACACTGGCCAGCTTGGAATCGAGACAGGAGCCCTTCACGGGGAACGCGTCCCGTCTGCCGATCCACCGCTCCCACGGCAGCGCGCGCACCCCCTCGAACAGCTCGTCGAAGCTGCGGGCGGGAAAATCGCCCAGGCGGATCAGGACCCGCTCCCCGTAGCGCAGGCGCAGGTTGGCCCGCGCGATCATCTCCGGCCCTCCGCTGAAAAAGACGCGTCCGTTCTGCGGCCGCACGTCCGCGGCGTCCATCCGCCGCAGCTCCTCGGCCAGGGGCCCTTCCAGCCCGAACAGGCACGGCGCGGCAAACTGAATCTCGTCTGCTCCCATAAAACCGGGGGCCGCGGCATTCGCGGCCCCCTATGATACCCGCTTTCCTTCGCTCGTATTTTTAGAGATTATCCGGTTCCAGCAGGCCGTAGCCGCCGTTCTTCCGGTGATAGATCACGTTGATCTCGCCGTCCGCCTGATTGCGGAACATGAAAAACTGATGCTCGAGGAGGTTCATCTGGAGGATGGCCTCCTCCACGCTCATCGGTTTGACGGGGAACCGCTTGGTGCGGACGGTTCCGTAGTCCTCCTCCGCCTCGTCCCCGGCGGCTTCCCCGCCCAGGGCCTCCGGGAGCGCCGCGCCGTGGATGCGCTTGTCCAGCCGGGCCTTGTTCTTGCGGATCTGGTTCCCGAGCGCCGCGATCACCGTGTCGAGGGCGCTGTTCATCTCGTCCGAGGTGGCTTCCGCCCGGTAGAGCATCCCGCGCGAGCGGATCGTGATCTCGACCGTCTGGCGGTTCCGCTCCAGCGTCACGACGATCTTCGCCTCGGCGTCGCTGTCGAAGATCCGGTCGAACCGCGCCAGCTTTTTCGCGGCCAGCGTCTTGAAATGGTCCTTCAGGTTTACTTTCCGTCCGACGATGGTAACCTTCATGCTCCCAACAGCTCCTTCGTTGAAGATAACGGAGCCAAGCTCCGCTCTGTCTTCACTATAGCATATTTTGAGGAGGATGGAAAGGGGCGCCGCCCCTAAATCACCGCGGAGCGGCGCCTCGTGACGTGGCAGCCCACGTTGACGGCAACCGGCAGCCCCGCGATATGCGTGGGGGCGGCCTCGATATTGACGGCGAGCGCGGTGGTCGTGCCGCCGAAGCCCTGCGGCCCGACGCCGAGGCCGTTCACCTCCCGGAGCATCCGCTCCTCCAGCTGCGCGTAAAACGGGTCGGCATTCCGCCGGGAGACGGGGCGGCACCGCGCCCGCTTGGCCAGCAGGGCACACCGCTCGAAATCGCCGCCGATGCCGACGCCCAGCACCACGGGCGGGCACGGCCTGCCGCCGGCCTCCCGCACCGTCTGCGCGACGAACGCGACGATCTCGTCCGCCGAAGCGGACGGGTTGAACATGCGGATGCGGCTCATGTTCTCGCTTCCGAAGCCCGTGGGGGAAACGAGCAGGGAGACGCGGTCGCCGGGCACGAGGCGCGTGTGCAGCACGGCGGGCGTATTGTCCCCCGTGTTCCGCCGGCGGAGCGGGTCCGCGACGACGGAGCAGCGCAGCAGGCCGTCCCGGTAGCCGCGCCGGACGCCCTCGTTCACGGCGTCCTCAAAGGCCCCGCCGGTGAAATGCACCTCCTGCCCCACCTCGGCGAAGACGACCGCCATGCCGGTGTCCTGGCAGACGGGCAGGCGCATCCCGCGCGCCGCGTCCATGTTCTCCCCCAGCGCGCGCAGCACGGAGCGCCCGAGCGGCGATTCCTCCGTTTGCGCGGCGGAGCGGATGCGCGCCTCCACGTCCTCCGGCAGGACGCGGTTGGCCTCGATGCAGAGCCGGCGGACCGTCTCTGCGACCTGCCGGAGATCGACCTCCCTCACGTCCGCCGCTCCGCGCGGCGGACGATTGTTCCGCCCGCGATCACGAGCGACGGCTTGGCCTCCAGCGAGAGCGGGTTGCCGCGGAACGCCGCGAGGTCGGCGTCCTTGCCCGGCTCGATGGAGCCGACCCGCGCGCCGATGCCGCAGATCTTCGCGGGGTTGATGGTGATGGCCCGCAGGGCGTCCGCGGGGTCCATGCCCTCGCGGACGGCGAGCGCGGCGCACAGGGGCAGGTACTGGATCGGAACCACGGGATGATCCGTGACGATGGCGGTCGGCACGCCCTTCCTCGCGAGGATGCCCGGGCTGGCCGGCGTCAGGTTCTTCAGCTCCGGCTTCCCCCGGTCGGAGAGAAACGGCCCGGAAAGGACCCTCGTCCCCTCCCGCAGCAGCTCGTCCGCGATCAGGTGGCCCTCCGTGCCGTGGATGATCACATAGTTCAGATGGAATTCCTTCGCGATGCGGATGGCTGTATAGATATCGTCCGCCCGGTGGGCGTGGAAATGGACCTCCGCCTCCCCGGTGAGCGCGGGGATCAGCGATTCGCTCCGGAAGTCGAACGCCGGCGGCGTCACGCCGGGATTCTCCCGCGCGCGGCGGCGGTTTTCCAGATACCGCTTCGCCTTATAGAGCGCCCCGCGGATCAGGGCGGCCGTCGCCATGCGGGTGGACGGCGTCTTGTCCTTGCCGTGATAAACGGTTTTCGGGTTCTCACCCAGCGCCATCTTCACGGCTACGGGGGCCTTGAGGATCATGTCGTCGATGCGCGTGCCGCTGGTCTTCATCGCGATCATCTGCCCGCCGACGGGGTTCGCGCTGCCCGGCCCCGTCACCACCGACGTGACGCCGGCCGAGACGGCGTCCGAAAAGCAGCGGTCCAGGGGGTTCACGGCGTCGATCGCGCGCAGCTGGGGCGTCACGGGGTCGGTCTCCTCGTTCCCGTCGGCGCCCTCGAACGTCAGGGCGTCCTCCCACATGCCGAGGTGGGTGTGCGCGTCGACAAAGCCCGGATACAGCCCCGCCCCGCCGAGGTCGAGCACCGGCTCGTCCGTCTCCGGCGCGAGGGGCCGCGGACTCACTTCTTCGATTTTCGTCCCCCTGACCCGGACGGAGCCGTCCGGAAGGGTGCCGTTCGTGACGGTATGGACCGCCGCATGGATGATCAGCATCGGAAACCTCCCGCCGGCCGGCGCCGCGCAGGGCCCGGCCGGACTGAAATTGATTGGACCGCGGAACCGCCGTTGCGATTCGTCTTTCTTGGAAAAGAAAAAGCGGAGTGACCCCACTCCGCAGGACTTGTCCCCGCCGCGGCGGAACGGCGTTAATGGGACTGGTTCGAGCCCCGTTTGGAAAAGCCGCCGCGCTTGGCCTCCATCACCCGCTTCAGATCCGACATCTTCTCGTCGCTCGTCTGCTTGAACTTCGCCATCATGTCCTCGAAAGTGGCGGGCTCGTTCCGCCGGCCGGGTCTCCACTCGTAGCTGCCCGGCCTGCCGGGGTGCCCGGCGGGGCCTCTCTCGGGCCGGCGGCCGTTTTCCGCCACCCGCTTCATGGAAAGGCTGATCCGCCCGTCCTGGCCGATGCTCAGGATCTTCACCTTGACGACCTGATTCTCCGTCACATAGTCGCGGATCTCCTTCACAAAGGTCGGCGCAATTTCCGAGATGTGGACCATGCCCGTCTTGCCGCCCGGAAGCTCCACAAAGGCGCCGAACTTGGTGATGCCCGTGACTTTCCCCTCCAGGACCGCTCCTACCTCAAGCTGCATATGTAAGCCTTTTCCTCCTTAAGGTCCGACCGTTCATTTTCCGGCTATATTGACATAAACGCGCTCTCCCGGCTTTGCGAAATCCAGCCCTTCGCGGGCCGCCCGCTCGATATAATCGCTGTTCGCGTCTTTGCCGCCGGAAGCGGCGCCTTTTAGATCCTCGTTTTTGATTTCCTGGACCCGGATCTCCTGCCGGACGGAGGCGAGCTCCTGCTGCTTTTTTTTGATCTGCGCCTGCTGCCCGACCAGAAGCGTCAGAAAATAAACCGCAAAAGCGAAGACCGCGATCCGCAGCAGGATGTTCCTCTTCCGCCTGTGTCCCTCGATGACTTTCACGGCCCCGCACGCGCCTTTCGCCTTTTTTTCCGGCGTCCGCCGCGCCGGATTCTCTGATGCTGATTATACACTATCCGGCGCCGAGGTTTCAAGCGTTTTTTCCGGTTTTGCACACGTTTTTTAACAGAACTGACAAATCGTGCCGCTTTTTCCCCGCTCTTTTTGCAGAGGCGCTTCAGAAGCCGGCCCAAAGGGCCGAAAATCTTCCCGTACAGAAAATCGGCCAGAAGGCGGAACAGCCGGACCGTGACGTTGCCGGCCGTAAAATGCCAGGCGAACCAGCCCAGCAGTTCCCCCAGAAGCAGATAGAGGCGGACCTCCCCGCCGTTGACGCCGAGATTCACGAGGAAGGTAAAGAGCGCCGCGACGACCATATAAAGGAAATCCTGAATAAAAACGGAACGCTTTTCCGAACGGAAAAGCGCCCGCCAGATGCGCAGAACGTCGTACACGGCGCCGAGCAGGACGCCGGATGCGAGGAATGCGAGGAATCCGGCCGTCTGGGAGGAAAGGACTCTGTTCACCGCGCCTCACTCCCCTATTTGAACAGCCTGCCGAAAAAACCGCCCGCGGAACGCACTTCGGAATACGAGACGGAGGAGATCCCGCCGTCGAGCGTCAGCTCCCCGGTCTCCAGGTTCAGGCGGTCGATATGCAGCTTTTCCCCCCGGACGATCAGGTCGCCGAGGTCGGTGCTCGCGACCACCGTCTGCTCGTCGAAGCTCTCCACGTTGGAGACGCCCGTGGCGGTCAGGGTGGCGCGGTTTTCAAGGATCAGGCTGTGCGGCTTTCTGGCCGGCTTCTGGCCGGCCGCCGTTTTCGCTTCGGCCAAAGGGATCCCCCTCCCGCATTTCGTTCTGCTCCATTTGTATGCGAACGCGGGAAGACATATACTTAGCGCCCGGCCGGGCCCTCCGAAAGAATCTGATACAGGCCGGCGGCGTCCCCCTTGGCCGCGTAGGGGTCCACGCCCAGCACCCGCACGCGCACCGCGCGCACGCCGATGCAGATCTCGATCTCGTCGCCCGGGCGGACCTCCAGCGAGGCGCGCGCGGGCCTGGAATTGACCAGCACGCGCCCGGCGTCGCACGCCTCGTTCGCGACCGTGCGGCGCTTCATCAGCCGGGAGACCTTAAGGTATTTGTCCAGTCTCATGGCAGCTCCTTCCCCCACTGACGCGCCCGCGGGGCACAAAGAACAGGGCCGCAGTGAAGCGCGGCCCTGTCACCCGCCCGCGGGAGCGGACAAATTTCAGACTCAGATCGCCGTGGCATCCTTGAACGCCTTGCCGGCCTTGAATGCGGGAACCCGGGACGCGGGGATGGTGATGGGGGAGTTTGTCCTCGGGTCGCGGCCCTGGCGCTGGCTGCGGTTGTGCAGCTCAAAGGTTCCGAAGCCCACGATCTGCACTTTTTCATCCTTCGCCACGGATTCGACAATCGTGTTGAGCATCACGTTCACGGCGTTGTCCGCGTCCTTTTTCGACAGTCCCGTCTTTTCGGCGACCGCCGCGATCAACTCGGTTTTATTCATATTTTTGACCTCCGTCTTTTTATTATTCAACAGCAGAAGCTGAGAATTCTGTGTTCGCCCCGCCGCCCCGCCCAGGCTCCCCCCCACGGGCGGCGGAGAACAGCAAAACGTCCGGAAAAGCCGTCCTTATTTTACCTTATCCAATTATGTTTTTCAAGTATTTTCGCAATTTTTTGTCCGTGGGGCAGCATCAGCACGTCGCGCCGGTCCAAAGCGCGGAACCAGAGGATGCAGACGGCGTAGAGGAACGCCGCGGCGAGGATCGCCAGACAGGTGGCGATCGAACCCTTCAGATGCGGCAGCGACGCGGCGCCCTTCCAGATCAGCCACGCCGCCCCCACGCTGACCGCGGAGGCAAGCGCGGGCTTGCAGAAGATCGCGAAGAAATGCGGCGTCGTCTTCGTGATCCTGCACAGCAGGGCGAGGGCCAGAACGGTGATGAGAAAATAGCAGACGAGCGTCCCCGTCCCGGCGCCGAGCACGTTGATCTCCGGGATGCCGACCAGGGCGTAGTTGAGGACGACCTTGACGACGAGGCCCACCGCCATCAGCTTGACGGGAAGGTCCACCCGACCGATCGCCTGCAGCATGCTGTTGATCGGCGTGCTGGTGGCCGCGAAGATGGAGGCGAGGCCGAGCAGGGCCAGGATCCGCCCGACGATGGCGGGGTTGTTATGCGGATAGATCAGCGCCGCGATGGGCTGCGACATCACCGAAAGGCCGACGCCGCACGGGATGGTGATCAGCGCCACGACCCGCAGCACGGACTCGACGCTGTGCCGGAGAGCCTTCGGGTCGTCCTGCGCCCACGCCGCCGTGACGCTCGGCAGCGCGCTGATGCCGAAGGCCTGCGTGAGCGCCGGCACCAGCATGAACAGGTTGTTGGCGTTCGTGAAGCATCCGAACAGAAAGGAGGGCACCAGCTTGAGCTGGATCACCTCCTGCGTGAGGTCGTTCCGGTACATGTTCAGGAGGACTTCCGGGTGGGTCTCCATAATGTCCCCGATGCGCATTTTGAGGAACGTGCTGTCCACCAGCGTGGAGAGGTTGACGGCGAGCGAACCGAGCGCAATGGGGATGGCCGTGCGGATCAGCCGGGAGGTGATCACCCGACCCGGCGCGGGGCGCGGGGCGTACCGCAGCATCTCGGGGGAGATGCCGTCGCCGTGGCGCTTATGGTAGAGGAACAGGAACAGGAAGCCGAACATGCCGCCCAGCGTGACGCTGAAGATCGCGCCCGCCGCCGCGTACGGCAGCGTCGCCAGCTTGGCGTACTGCTCCGAAGTGGCCCTGACGCCGTACACCGTGCCCGAGGCCGCGTACTGCCGCATGCCCTCCCGGATGATCAGGGAAGCGGCGGCCAGGCCGAACACGACCTTGCACAGCGCCTCGATCACCTCGGAGATCGCCGTGGGGTACATGTTGCGCAGGCCCTCGTAATACCCGCGGTAGATCGACATCATGCTGGTGAAGAACACCGCCGGGGCCAGCGCGTAGATGGCGGGGAGAAAGTTCCCCGGGTTGCCGCTCTCGACATAGCTGACGTAGGGCCGCGCCCCGAAGAACATGATGGAGCAGGCCACGATGCCGAGGGTCAGGAAAATGCGGACGGACGCCCGGTGGATCTGACGGATATCCCGGAACCGCCCGCGGACGGAATTTTCCGACACCATCCGCGAGATGGCGATGGGGAACCCGGCCGTGGCGAGGCTGAACAGTGGGGCGTAGATCGAATAGGCGAACCCGAAATAGCCGCTGCCCACCGTCGTAAGGATCCAGGCGAGCGGGATCTTGAACACCGCGCCGATGACCTTCTCGAGCGCGATCGCCACCATCAGGATCAGCGCGCCGTGCAGAAAGCTCTGCCGGCGCATGCCGCGCCCGTTTCTCCGTTCCATCGCAACACATCCGTTCCCTTCAGAAAGCTACGGCATTTTCAGTGGAGCTGCGGAACGCTTCTTTTCTCTCCCCCGCCTTCGGCGGGGGAGAGAAAAGTTACATCCCTCCACTGCGACTGGAAACGCCGCCAGAGCGGGGCGCCCGCTCCCCTGCCAAACTGTATGCCGCCGGGCGCGCGCGCATGCCAAAAAGAAAGGGAGAGGCAGAACCCCTCCCTCCGCGATCCACGCGGGACCCCTATTGCTGGTCCGATTGGTTCGATCGGTCCGTTTTGTCTGTTTTGTCCGTCAGCTTATGCCCGCACCGGCTGCAGTAGACGGAGCCCTGGGCGTTCTCCTGCCCGCAGCTGGCGCAGACCAGCTTTTCGCGGGCGGCCGCGAGCTGGGCGTTCACCGCGTCGAGCTGCTCGTAGAGCTCGTCGATCGCGCGCACGCTTTCGGCGGTCAGATCCGAAGAGTCGTTTTCGGTCTTTTTCGCCTCGTAGACCGCGCGGCCGAGCGATTCAAACCGTTTCGAGATCTCGTTGTTCAGGTCCGCCGCGCTGATCCTGAGCTTGGAGATATCGACGAACTGGCTGGCTTTTTTGCCGACGACATTCGCCGCCGACTTGGCGTTTACGATCACATCGTCCAACAGTCCCATAACAGCACACGCTCCTTCTGTCCGTCGTTGTCCGTTGATGATTTCCTATTATACCATGCGGATTCCGTTCCGGCAAGCCTAAACGCCGCCGATGAATTCCCGGATCACGGAGTCCCTCGGCACGAGGCCGGCGTCGACGGGGCGGACGCGCCCGAGGCCCTCCGCGAGCCTGTCGGCATACGCGCGCCGGGGGCTTTCCGCCGGCACGGTATGTAGCAGGGGCAGCGCCTGCTCCCGCAGGACGCAGAGCTCATACGCGTGGAAGGAATCGACGGCCGAGTCGGCGTCCCGCAGAAACGGCTGGATATACCGGCGCTCGCCCGCCATCACGTTGTCCCACATCCTCAGCGTCTTTTCGGGCGGTGTGCCGCGGAAATTGCGGTCGCGTACCAAACGCCGCACCAGCCGGACGTCGTCGGGGCCGAACAGCCGCTCCGCCCCGGCCGAGACGCCCTGCGTCACGCTGATGTAGACGCGGTGCGCGTCGAGCTCCGGCAGGCCCTCCGTCAGGGCCGGGTCCAGCGCGTGGATGCCCTCGACGACGGCGACGTCCCGCCCGCGCAGGCGCACCTCCCTGCGGTACGGGAACGGCGTGTGCCTGCGGAAATCATAGACCGGCATGCTGCAGCGGCCGTCCTCCACGAGGCCGGCGAGGCACCTGCGGATATCCGCGACGTCGATGGCCTCCAGCGATTCGTAGTCCCTGCCGCCGTCCGGCAGGAGCGGGGCGATGTCCCCGCCCAGAAAAAAATCGTCCAGCGAGACGCCGACCGAACCGACGCCCAGCCGGTTCAGCGCGCCCGTCAGCAGGCGGGCCGTGGTGGTTTTGCCGCTGCTGGTGGGCCCCGCGAGCATCACCAGCCGGCACGGCGGCTCCTGCCCCGCGATGCGCCGCGCAAGCTCCTCCACGGCGTCCCGGAAGGCCTGCTCCGCGCGCAGCACGAACCGACGCGGGTCCTCCTCCGCGGCGCGGTTGATCGCCTCAAGGCTGCCGCACGCCCCCGAACCGGTCTGCCAAGCCTGCATAAAATTCCATCACCCGGTCTTTTCTACTCATCATTTCCCCATACCGTCCAATATATTCATAAGGATATTTGAAGTTGAAGATCCGTTCGATCCGGTCCGCGAACGGGTCCTTCAGCTTCGTCACCGCGCCCGATCCGCAGGCGAGGATAGTCTGGCACTCCTCCATGATCATCACGTTGTAGAGGCTCTCGAACCCCGGCTTCGCCCAGCCGGTGTTCTCGAGATTGCCCACCATGCGGCTCTGGCGGTACAGATAATACGGCAGGTAGCCCGCCCTCGTCAGCGCGGCGTCCGCGTCCGCCAGCATCCGCTCCGCGTCCGCGGCGCCCGCGAGCAGCGGGGCGTCCTCTTTTTCCTGGGCGAGCCGCGCGGCGCGCTTGAGCGCCAGCGTGTGCACCGTCACGCATTCCGGCGCGAGGGCCAGCACGCCGCCGAGTGTGCGGCGGAAGCTCTCCGGATCGTCGCCGGGCAGCCCGGCGATCAGGTCCATGTTGATGTTGCGGAAGCCGTGCCGGCGCGCCAGCGCGAAGGCGGAAAGCGTCTGCGCCGAGGTGTGCCTGCGCCCGATCCTTTTCAGGACCTCGTCGTTCAGGGTCTGCGGGTTGATGCTGATGCGCGCCGCCCCGCCCGAACGGATCGCCTCCAGCCGCTCCGGCGTGACGGTGTCCGGCCGCCCGGCCTCCACCGTAAACTCCCGGCATTCCGAGAGATCGAGGCTTTCCCCCACCGCGCCCAGCACCGCCGAAAGCTGCTCCGGCGAGAGGACGGTCGGCGTGCCGCCCCCGATATAGACGGACTGGAGCCTCAGGCCCAGCCGGGCGGCGATCTCCCCGGTGCGGCGGATCTCGCCGCACAGAAGCTCCACGTAGCGGGGGATCAGGCGCGCGGCCTTTTCGACGGATGCGGAAACGAACGAGCAGTAGGCGCACCGCGTGGGGCAGAACGGAATGCCGATATAAAGGCTGAAGCACTCCGGCCGGTTGAGGGCCAGAATTTTTCTCTGGCTCCGTTCCGTCCGGAGCGCGAGCGCCGTCTTTTCGGGCGAGACCAGCAGCTCCTCCCGGAAAAAGCGGGCGGCCTCCTCTTCCCCTTGCCGCGCGGCCAGGCGGCCGAACAGCTTGACGGGGCGCACGCCCGTGAGGATGCCCCACCCGGGCCGGCAGCCGAGCGCCCGCGACAGCAGCCGCCAGAGCAGGACGGCCATGCGGCGCTCCTCTTCCTCGCGCCCCGCACCGGGCGGCAGAAGCTCCGAGGCCTCCTTCTCCTCCCCGCCGGTTTTGAGCCGAACGGCGATACGGACCCCCTCCGGCAGTTTTTTCAGGCCGGTGTAGACGGCGGGGCCGTCCCCTTCCCCCGGTGTCTCCCGGATTTTCGCGCGCGGGTAAAAGACCCGGCACAGGCATTCCATCTCATAGCGGAACGGGTGCCCGTCGACGATCAGCGTCATGGTTCTTCGAACCGCATCTCGGGGCTGTTGCGGCGCTCGTACTCCAGGGTGGATTCCGGCCCGTGGCCGGGGTAGACGTGCGGGTCGCCCGGGAGCGCCGCGAGCTTTCTGAGCGAAGCGCGCATCTGCTCCCCGCTGCCCGTCGCAAGGTCGGTGCGTCCGCAGTCCAGGCGCATCAGCGTGTCGCCCGAGAACAGGGCGTCGCCCGCCAGGTAGCAGCAGCCCCCGGCGGTGTGCCCCGGCGTGTGGATCACGCGGATCTTCAGCGTCCCGAGCGGGATCACGTCGCCGTCCTTCAGCAGCGTGTCCACGCGGAACGGCGGGACGGCCACGCCGAAGAAGAGGGAGGAGCCGTTCTGGAGGGTGTCGGCCACCAGGGGCATCTCGGCGGAATCGAGATACACCTTCGCGCCGGTCAGCTCCACCGCCCGGCGCACGCCGGTGATGTGGTCGAAATGGCCGTGGGTGAGCAGCACGGCCTCCACCCGGCCGGCGGCGCGCAGGGCTTCGTCGAGCTCCGCGCTCTCAAAGCCGGGGTCCACGACGGCGGAGACGCCCGACGCCCCGTCGGTCAGAAGATAGCAGTTGGTCGGCAGGGGACCGCCGACGATGGTCTGTACTTTCACAGGGAAAAACCTCCTTGAGCCAAAGGGGAGCTACGGACGCCGGACGGAAAGGATCCCGCTGATGTTCGAGAGCCGCGCGATCACGCTCTGCAGCTGCTCGATGCTGCGGATGGAGACGGTGGCGGTAATCACCGCGCTGCCGTCCTTCGCCTCCCGCGAATTGAGCGAATGGATGAAAAGGTGCAGGTTGAAGAGCTGCTGGGTGATGTCGGCCAGCAGACCGGAGCGGTCCTCCCCGACGATCTCGAGCGTGGCCTTGAACTCCTCGCGCACCTGGCCCGCCCAGTGGACCCGGACCCAGCGCTCCGGCTCGGCGGCGGCGCTCAGATCCCGCGGGACGTTGGAGCAGCCGCGCTTGTGGATCGAGACGCCGAACCCGCGCGTGATGAAGCCGATGATCTCGTCGCCCGGCAGCGGGTTGCAGCAGCGCGCGAACTTGACCAGGCAGTTTTCCATCCCCTCCACCACCACGCCGGCGGGGCTTTTCCGCGGGGCGGCGGGCGGGGTCGGCAGGCGCGGCGGGGCCGGGGCGGCGGCCTGGTGCTTTTTCTGCCAGGCGTCCCGGACCTTCGGGATGATCTTCCAGACCGGCACGCCGCCGTAGCCGATCGCCGCGTAGACGTCCTCGGCGGCGGGGCAGTTGTAGCGGGGGCCCAGCTTCGCGAGGATCCCGTTCAGCTCGCCGTCGTCCAGCTCGATGCCGTTCCGGCGGATCTCGCGGTCCAGCTCGGCCCTGCCCTCGGCGATGTTCTCGTCCCGCCTCTCGCGCTTGAACCAGGAGCGGATCTTGTTGCGCGCCTCGCCCGTGCGGACGATCTTGAGCCAGTCGCGGCTGGGGCCGCGCGCCTCCTTCGAGGTGAGGATCTCGACGATCTCGCCGGTGCGGACCTGATAATCCAGCGGGACGATGCGCTTGTCGACCTTGGCGCCCGTCATGCGGTTGCCCACGGCGCTGTGGATCGCATAGGCGAAGTCGATCACCGTGGCGCCGGCGGGCAGGCTGATCACGTCGCCGCGCGGGGTGAAGACGAACACCTCCTCCGGCACGAGGTCCGATTTGATCATGCGCACCAGGTCGGTGGCGTCGCCGCTGTCGCGCTCGTTGTCGAGCATCTGGCGGATCCAGGAGAGGCGCTTCTCGAACGAATCCTCCTTGCCCGACATGCCGAGCTTGTATTTCCAGTGCGCCGCGATGCCGTATTCGGCGGTGTGGTGCATCTCCCACGTGCGGATCTGCACCTCGAACGGGATGCCCTCCTTGCCGATGACGGTGGTGTGCAGGGACTGGTACATGTTCGGCTTCGGCGTGGAGATATAGTCCTTGAAGCGGTTCGGCAGCGGGCGGAACATGTCGTGGACGACGCCCAGCACGTTGTAGCAGTCGTTCACGGTGTCGACGATCACGCGCACGGCGTAGATGTCGTAGATTTCGTCCATCGAGCGGTTCTGGATGAACATCTTGCGGTAGATGCCGTTGATGCTCTTGACGCGCCCCTCGAGATACACGTTGGGGATGGTCCGGGACACGCGGTCCTTGATCTTCGCCTTGGTCGCTTCGATGAACGCGCTGCGCTCGCCCGCGCGCAGCTCCAGCCCGTTCTCGATCTCGCGGTAGGCGACGGGGTCGAGGATGCGCAGCGAGAGATCCTCCAGCTCCTCCTTGACGGCGCGGATGCCGAGGCGGTGCGCGATGGGGGCGTAGACCTCCATGTTCTCGAGGGCCTTGTCGCGCTGCTTCTGCGGCGGCATGAACTCGATGGTGCGCATGTTGTGCAGGCGGTCGGCCAGCTTGATGATGATCACGCGGATGTCCTCGGACATGGCGATCAGCATCTTGCGCAGGTTCTCCGCCTGCTGCACCTCGCGCGAAGAATACGGGATGCGGCCCAGCTTGGTGACGCCGTCGGTCAGGCCGGCGATCTCCTCCCCGAACTCCTTGCGCACCTGCTCCAGGCTGACGGGGGTGTCCTCCACCACGTCGTGCAGCAGGCCCGCGGCCACCGAGGCCGTGTCCATGCCCAGCTGCACAAGGATGCACGCCACCGCCACCGGGTGGGAGATATACGGCGCGCCGGAAAGCCGCTTCTGGCCCCTGTGGGAGCTTTCCGCAAGGCGGTAGGCGCGCTCGACGAGGCCCCGGTCGTAGTCGTCCCGCTCGCTCGCGCGCATCAGGGCCACAAGGTCGTCAAAAGTCTGAAGCGGCCACGCCATTTTTCACACCGGCTTCCTGGTAAGATTTCAGGGAGGAAAGCAGCCGCGAGCCGGAAAGATCGGTCTTGCCCTCGCGGGGCACCACCCGCAGCGAGCCGCCCGCCGCGGACCGCCCGCACCGGACGAGGCCAAATTCTTCGAGGACCCCGAGCGCCGCCAGCACCTTCGGCAGAGCCGCCGGTCCGCCCGGCAGGCGCGCGGCCAGGTCTTCGGCGGACCCGGCGCATCCTCCGCCGTCCCGCACGGCGCGGTACACGGCGGCGAGATCCCGCCGGGCCGGCAGCAGCGAGGCGGCCTCCTCCACGGAGAGCGCCTCCCCCCGGCGGAACCGCTCGTACAGGGCGCGCCCGGCGATCAGCGCGTCCGGGTCCGCCCCGGAAAGCCGCATCTCCCGGATCACGACGGAGAGCGTCTTTCGGCCGTTGAAGACGTCGGATTCCAGCAGGACCGCCAGGTCGACGGCGTCGCCGATCCGGTATGGAAACTCCTCCAGCGTCGTGCCGAACCTCATGCAGCGGACGCTGCAGCCGTCCTTTTCCACGGTCACGCGCAGATGCTTCCCGCCGCCGACCGGCTCGATATCCCGGATCGCCACGCCCATCAGCCCGAACAGCGGGCGCGGGTTGCCCACGCCGAACGGCTCGAGCGCGCTCAGCGCGTCCGGAAGCTCCGGGGAAAGGCCGCGCGGCTCCAGCAGGCAGTCGATGCGCAGGACGGGCGCCGGCATCGGCCCGGGCAGCGACGCGGCATAGCGGTTGATCCGCTCGCGGAACGCCCCGACGTTCGCGGCGGGAAGGGTCATCCCCGCCGCCATGGGGTGCCCGCCGAACCGCGTGAGCAGGTCCCGGCACGCGCAGACCGCCTCGAACAGCGAAAAGCCCGCCACGCTGCGGCCGGAGCCCTTCGCCTCGCCGCCCCCGCACGAGAACACCACGCAGGGCTTGCCGAACCGCTCCGTCACGCGCGCGGCCACGATGCCGATCACGCCGGGGTGCCAGCCCTCGCCCGCGGCGACGAGCACGCGGTCGTACAGCAGCTCCGGCGAACGGGAGAACTGCTCCATCACCTTTTCGAGGATCTCGGCCTCGATGCGGCGGCGCTCGCCGTTGTCGCGGCAGATCTGCTCCGCCAGCGCGCCGGCCTCGTCGGGCGATTCGGCCGTCAGCAGCCGGACGGCGCGGTCCGGCGAGCCGACGCGGCCCGCGGCGTTGATGCGCGGCACCACGGCGAACGCGACCTCGCGGGCGGTGACGGGGCGCCCCTCCAGCCCCGCCTGCTCCAGCAGGGCGCTCAGGCCCGGCCGGTCGCCGCGCGACATCTGCCCGACCCCGGCGCGGACGAGGGCGCGGTTCTCGCCCGTGAGCGGGACCGAATCCCCCACCGTGCCGATGGCCGCGAGGTCCGCGTAATTATCCAGCAAAGCGCCGGCGCCGTCCCCGCCCTCCAGGGCGGAGATCAGCTTGAACGCGACGCCCGCGCCGGAAAAATCGCGGTACGGGCAGCGGCTGTCGGCGCGCCAGGCGTCCACCACGGCGCACGCCGCGGGCAGCACCTCCCGCGGGCGGTGGTGGTCCGTCACCACGGTGTCGACGCCGAGGGAGGACGCGAACGCGATCTCCTCGTTGGAAGAGACCCCGTTGTCGACCGTGACGATCAGCTTCACGCCCCGGGCGCGGAGTGTCTCGACCGCTTTTTTGTTCAGGCCGTAGCCCTCGCCCTCCCGCTCGGGGATATAATAGACGACGTTCCCGCCGCAGGACTCGAGGTATGAATAGAGCATCGCGGTGGCCGTCACGCCGTCCGCGTCGTAATCGCCGTAGACCGCGATCTTCTCGAAACCGTCCAGCGCGCGGCCGATGCGGGCGGCCGCCCGCTCCATATCGGGCAGCAGAAGGGGGTCGGAGAAGGCGGGCTTCCCCGCGAGGAACTCCTCCGCGCGCGCTTCGTCCGCGATCCCGCGCGTCTGCAGCAGAACCGCCAGAAGCTCCGGAATGCCCGCCCGTGCGGCGAACTCCTTCGCGGCCGCGCCGTCGTGCGGCAGAACCCGCCATTTTTTTATGCTCAAACCGACCACCCGCCCCATGTCTCCACAGCATTTCCAGTGGAACTGCGGAAGGCTTTTTGCCTTCCCCCGCCGGAGACGGAGAAAAGCAATCTCCCTCTCTCCATCACGACTGGAATTGCTATAAATTGTACCATCTTGGGGCGGCAGATTCAACTGCCCTTCGGCTGCGGCCGCAAAAAAAGACGGAAACGGACGAAAACCGCCCGCTCCCGCCCTGCGCCTTCGGCATCAGCCCTGCGCGCCGGAACCCTGGTACTGCTGCTTGGTCTGATCGATCTTCTGCTGTTCCGCCGCGGGGGTCTGGTACCACCCGCGCTGCTTCATGGCGTCGAACACTTCGGCCTGGATCTGGTGCTCCTCCGCAAGGATCTTCAGAAACTCGTCGCGCACGTTGGGCGTGGCGCACTCGTTGGTGAAGGCGTTGTAGGTCTCGGTGAGGAATTTCTGGGAGGAAAGCACGTCGTTCATCATTTCTTTTTCGGGCATCGTCCCGGTCGAGAGATTCCCGCTGATCTGGTTGGGTTTCATCGGCAAAGCATCCCCTTTCTCTCAGTTCAGGAAGCCCATCAGCCGGTCGAAATGGTTCTGGTGCTTCTGGGCGATGGCGTCGCATTGCTGCTTGAGCTGCTGGTCCGTGCACATCTGGGAATACGATTTCAGCTTCGCGATCAGCGTCTGTTCGCTGGAAAGCTCCTCTTCGATGGCGGCCAGCTCCTTCGCGGTGATCGTCATGGAAAGATCTCCTTTTTCTGGGATGCCCTTATTTTCCCCCGCGCGGCTTGAGAATATACACGCTACATGGCACCGGGCCGGTCTATGTAGCCTGCCGCATCGGTTCCCTGGCGGACAGACCGAAGCTGACGGAGAGGGCCTGGTCCACAAGGGACATGGACCTCCCGTCCACGCGGCCCATCCGCTCCTTCAGTCTGTGCTTGTCGAGCGTGCGCACCTGCTCGAGCAGGACGATCGAATCCTTCGCAAGCCCGGTGGTGCCCGCCTCCAGCAGGATGTGCGTCGGCAGGTTGGCCTTCGACCGCTGGCTGGTGATGGCCGCCGCGATCACCGTCGGGCTGAACCGGTTGCCGACGTCGTTCTGGATGATCAGGACCGGCCGCACCCCGCCCTGCTCCGAACCCACGACGGGGCTGAGGTCGGCGTAATAAATATCGCCTCTGCGGACAATCATATTTTCACGCTCCGAATCTTCAGGATCATGTTTTTTCCGTAAAATATTGTTGGCAAACTTTCGGGGATTTATTCATCGGCCGAACGTCCCCCATGCCATAATATTAACGGCCGGAGCGGCTTGACAGCGGGCGTGCGGAAAAGCCCTCAAAGTTTTTTCGGGCATGCAAAAGCCCGGGGAGCGGAAACTCCCCGGGCTGCGGCGCGGCGTTTACCGGCCGTTCGGCACTTCGGAAGTGCCTTTTTCGCGCAGATAGGTGCTCTCGAGGTCCGAAAGATGCAGCTTGACCGCGAGCGGATACCGGGCGAACGCCTGGCTGACGGCGCCGCAGCCGCCCTTCGCGGCGTCGTCGAAGCCGCCCATGTGCCAGCGGATGGCGACGGCCTCGGAGGTCTTCAGGCGCATGAACCGCTCAATCAGAAAAACGGATTTTTCCCCGTGGCCGTAAGGGAAACTGTCGTCGATGGAGTAATACGGGCGCTTTTCCCAGGCGCCGGTCTTCTCGTTCTTGACGTTGCGCGTGCCTTTTTTATAGAACTGCGCCTTGCAGATATCGTGCAGAAGGGCGCAGACGGCGAAGCTTTCCTCACTGTCCGTTTCCGGGTCGAAATGCTTCTCCCGCATCACGCGGTAAACGCTCACGCTGTGCATGACCAGCCCGCCGAGGCAGGCACAGTGGAACCTCGTGCTGGCGGGCGCGACGAAGAAGTCCGTCCCCTGCAGCCACTTCAGCAGTTCCTCGGACCCGGCCCGCGAAATGTGTTCGCGATAGATCTGCTCGAATTCTTCCCTGGAACCCATTGGCTTTCCCTCCGTTCCTTCCGCTCCGATTATACCATATCCGCGGGCGTTTTTCACCGCGCGGGGCGCGATTCCCCGAAAAACGGCGGCGCGGCTGGCGGCGCGGCCGGCGCCGTGCTATAATAAAAGCGGAGTTTTACAGCAGTTCCGGCCTGGGCGGAGCGGCCGAGCCCGTCTCTCCCCCGCCGCGGCGGGGAAGAAGCAAAGAACTTCCCGCAGCCCGGCTGGAAAAGCGACAGGGAACCTCTTTTCGGAAAGGAAGGATTTCATGAACAATTTTGTTTTTTCCATCCCCACGGCCATCTATTTCGGCAGGGGGCAGGTCGAAAAGCTGGGCGGCATCGTCCGGCGGTACGGCTCCCGCGCGCTGCTGGTCTACGGCGGCGGAAGCATCAAGCGCAGCGGGCTTTACGGCACCGTGCTCGCCCGGCTCAAAGAGAGCACCGTCGCGGTGACCGAGCTTTCCGGCGTGGAGCCGAACCCGAAGATCGCCTCGGTGCGCGAGGGCGTCCGGCTCTGCCGCGAAAACGGCGTGGACGTCGTGCTGGCCGTCGGCGGCGGCAGCGCCCTCGACTGCGCGAAGGTCGTCGCCGCGGGCGCCCTTTACGCCGGGGACCCGTGGGAGCTGGTCACGGAGCCGGCCCGGATCCAAAAGGCCCTGCCCGTCGTCACCGTGCTGACGGCGGCGGCCACCGGCTCCGAGATGGACGCCTTCGCCGTGATCACGAACCCCGAGACGCACGAGAAGCTCGGCACCTCCGGCCAGCTGCTCAAGCCGAGGGCCTCGATCCTCGACCCCGCGCTGACGTTCACCGTGCCGAAGCGCCAGACCGCCGCCGGCACGGCCGACATCATGAGCCATATCTTTGAAGATTATTTCACCAACGTGAAGGGCGCGTTCCTGCAGGCCCGGTTCGCTGAGGGCCTGCTCAAGACCTGCATCCGGTACGGCCCCGCCGCGCTGGAGCATCCCGACGACTACGAGGCGCGCGCCAACCTGATGTGGGCCTCCAGCCACGCGATCAACGGGCTGCTCTCGTGCGGGGCGGAGGTGGCCTGGAGCGTCCACGCCATGGAGCACGAGCTGAGCGCGTTCTACGACATCACCCACGGCGTGGGCCTGGCTATCCTGACGCCGAACTGGATGAAGTACGTGCTGAGCGACGCCACCGCCCCGAAGTTCGCCGAGTACGGCGTCAACGTCTGGGGCCTCGACGCGAAGCAGCCCGCGCGGACGGTTGCGGAACAGGCGATCCGAAAAACGCGCGCGTTCTTCTCTTCGCTCGGCCTGCCCGCCACGCTGCGCGAAGTAAATATCGACGAGAAAAACTTCAAAATCATGGCCGAGCACGCCGCGAAGCACGGCTTGGAAAACGCCTTCGTCCCCCTCAAGGCGGACGACGTATTGCAGATTTACCGCGCCTCCCTCTGAAAGCCGCGCACTTCCCGCCGGCCCGGGCCGGCGGGATTTTTTTATCGGATGCGAAAAAGCGGGGCCGCGGGACGGTAATACATATTTTCCGCGCGGATGTCAAAAATGAGGGTGTCCGGTTTCCGCGGCGCCGAAAATCCCGCGGAAAACCATCATCCGAAAGGCGGTGGTCCGGCCTGATTTCCATTTTTTTATGCGGCGACCCGGCCGACGCGTCCGTCACGCAGGCGCTGCTGCCGGCGCTTTCGCTCCACGGCGGGGCGCGGTACTGCGGGCCCTCCAAATTCGTGGACCGCGGCGGGGACGTCGCGTTCTCGGTGTATGAATCCGAACGGGTGCCGGAGCTCGAGACGGAATCCGGCATCCTGATGCTGAAAAACAGCGTCCGCCCGCAGGAGGCCGTGAGGATCCCCGCCGGCTTTCTCTGCGTGCTGGAGGCTTCCAACACGGCGGCCGCCGCCCTGCTGAAAGGCTCCGCCTGCGTCGCCGTGACCTGCGGGACCGGCCAGCGCGACACGCTGAGCATCGCCGGGCTGGAAAGCACCGGGGCGACGCTCAGCCTGCAGCGCAACCTCGTGACGCTGACGGGGAAGCTTTTGGAGCCGCACGATTTCAACGTCGTTTTTTCCGAAGAGCGCAGCCCGCACCAGATCCTTTTTGTCTGCGCGGCGCTGCTGATCGCCGGCGTGGATTCCGCCGGGGGCTACGCGATCTGAGGGCTCTTGCATAATTTGTCACTCATAAAGAACCGGCAAAAGTCGAAAAATAGGACTGCAAACGCAAATCAAAAACGATATTGATCCTGAAATCGAAGGAGTGTTGCAGCATGGCAAAGAACGTGGTTCCCGAAGCCCGCGCCGCTCTGGACAAATTCAAGATGGAAGCGGCTTCCGAAGTCGGCGTGAACCTGAAGCAGGGCTATAACGGCGACCTGACTTCCAAGGAAGCCGGCTCCGTCGGCGGGCAAATGGTCAAAAAGATGATCACAAGCTACGAGCAGGGCATGAAATAACCTTGCCCGAAAGGCTGGCAGGCCGTCCGCACCGGACCCGGTGCGGGCGGTTCTTTTTCTGCCGAATTCCTCCCCGATTGTATTCCCCGGCTCCGTCTGATATAATAGACCGGAAAAACAGAAGGGATGCTTGCGTTGGAACGCTGCGATATCGCGGTGATCGGCGGCGGGGCCGCCGGCCTTTTCGCCTCCCTTTCCGCCGCGCGGCGCGCTTCGGAACTGGGGAAAAAGCCGAAGATCGCCGTGCTGGAAAAGAATCCCCGCGTGGGGAAAAAGCTGCTGGCGACCGGCAACGGCCGCTGCAACCTGACCAACCGGGACGCAGAAGCCGCCGCCTACCACGGCGACGCGGAGGCGGCGGCGCCCGTGCTGGAACGCTTTTCCCCCGGGAAGGCGGTGGAGAGCTTCCGCTCGCTCGGCCTCGTCTGCCGCGAGCTGGAGGGCGGCCGCGTCTACCCCTACAGCCTGCAGGCCTCGTCGGTGGTGAACCTCCTGCGGCGGAACCTCGCGGCCGCGGGGATCGGGGTCGTCTGCGATTTTACGGCGGAAAAAATCGAAAAGTCCGGGGACGGATTCCTCGTCCGGAGCGGTGAGCGGGCGGTGAGCGCCCGGCGGGTCGTTGTCGCGACGGGCGGAAAGGCCTGCCCGCAGTCCGGCTCCGAAGGGGACGGATACGCGCTGCTGCGCCCGCTCGGGCACCGCAGCACGCGCCTGTGGCCCGCGCTGGTGCAGGTGCGGACGGACCCGAAGCGCGCGCGCCCGCTCAAGGGCGTGCGCTGCGGGGCGGAGGCTTCCGTTCTCTGCGGCGGAAGCGCGCTGAAAACCGCGCGCGGCGAGGTGCAGTTCGCGGACGGCGCGCTCTCCGGCATCTGCATCTTCGACCTTTCCCGCATCGTCGGCGAAAAGGCCGGCAACCCCGGCGGGCTGGAGATTTCTTTGAACCTCGCCCCCGAATACGGCGAGGACGAGCTCGCGCGGTTCCTCGCGCGGAGCGCCCGACTGACGGCGGACGTCTCCGCCGCGCAGGCCGCGGAAGGGCTTCTGCCCAAAGCCCTGTGCGCCGAGGTCGTCCGCGCGGCGGGCCTCTCCCCCTCCGCGCCGCCGGCGGAGGGCGATTTCGCCCGCATCGCGCGCCGCATCCGGGATTTCCGTTTCCCCGCCCTCGGCACGCTGCCGTGGCGGAACGCGCAGGTCACGGCCGGCGGCATCCCGCTGAGCGAGACGGGCGAGGGGCTGGAATCGAACCGGTGCCCCGGCGTCTTTCTGTGCGGAGAGATTCTGAACGTCGACGGGGACTGCGGCGGCTTCAACCTGCACTGGGCGTGGGCCAGCGGATACGAGGCCGGGAGCGCCGCCGCGCGGTCGCTCTGCCGCTGAAAATAAAGGAGGAACCGCTTTCATGTACCGGATCTCGGGCCTCCGGCTGACGCCGGACGGCACGGAAGCCGACCTGAAAATAGAGGCCGCAAAGAAACTCGGGGTGCGCCCCCGGGACATCCGCTCGCTGAAGCTGTACCGAAAATCCGTGGACGCGCGCCGGAAGAGCGACGTCCACTTCGTCTGCACCGTGGAGGCGGACTGCCCGAACGTCCCCGCGCCGCCCGGGCGGAACGCGGCGCAGGCGGAGCCGTACCGGTACCGCCTGCCCCCGAGCCGGCCTTTGGACCCGCGCCCCGCCGTCGTGGGCTTCGGCCCCGCGGGGATGTTCGCCGCGCTGATCCTCGCGCAGGCCGGGCAGCGGCCCGTCGTCTTCGAGCGCGGCTCCCGCGTGGAGGAACGCCGGAAGCAGGTCGAGCGATTCCGGCGCACCGGGGCGCTGAACCCGGAATGCAACGTCCAGTTCGGCGAAGGGGGCGCGGGCGCCTTCTCCGACGGCAAGCTGAACACGGGCACCAAGGACCCGCGCGCCCGCAAGGTATTGGAGGATTTCGCCGCCGCGGGCGCGCCGGCCGAGATCCTGATCCTCGCGAAGCCGCACATCGGCACCGACCTGCTGCCCGGCGTCGTGCGGAATATCCGCTCCCGGATCCTGGCGCTCGGCGGCGAGATCCGGTTCGACACGCGGGTAACGGGGCTGAAGATCCGGGACGGGCGCGTGGAGGGCCTCGAGTTCCAACCGCCGGGCAGCTCCGCGCCCGACCGGCTCGAAACCCGCAGCGTCGTCCTCGCCGCCGGCCACAGCGCCCGCGACACCTTCGGGATGCTGCTCTCGCTCGGGCTGCCGCTGGAGCCGAAGCCGTTCTCGGTCGGCGCCCGCATCGAGCATCCGCAGCGGCTGATCGACGCCGCGCAGTACGGAAGCTTCGCGGGACGCCCCGCCCTGGGCGCGGCCGATTACCGGCTGGCCGTCCACCTGCGGGACGGGCGCGGCGTCTACACGTTCTGCATGTGCCCGGGCGGCACGGTCGTCGCCGCGGCCAGCGAGGAAGGCCGCCTGGTCACGAACGGCATGAGCGTCTTCGCCCGCAGCGGCGTCAACGCAAACTCCGCCCTGCTGGTGGGGGTGGGGCCGGCGGATTTCGGCGCGGACGGCCCCCTTGCGGGCGTGGAGTTTCAGCGCAGGCTGGAGGAAAACGCCTTCCGGCTGGGCGGCGGGGGATACCGCGCGCCCGCGCAGCGCGTGGGGGATTTTCTGGAGCGCCGGCCGTCCAGCGCCTTCGGGGACGTGGCCCCGACCTACCCGCTCGGCGTGACGCCGTGCTCTCTTGACGGCTGCCTGCCCGCGTTTGCCGCCGACGCCATGCGCGAGGGCATCCGCCTGATGGACCGCCGCCTGCGCGGCTTCGCGGACCCGGACGCCGTGCTGACCGCCGTGGAGAGCCGCAGCTCCTCGCCCGTCCGCCTGCTGCGCGGCGAGGACCTGCAGTGCCTCGCCGCGCGCGGGCTGTACCCGTGCGGCGAGGGGGCCGGGTATTCGGGCGGCATCGTCTCCTCCGCCGTGGACGGCATCCGCTGCGCGGAGGCGATCCTAAGGTCCTCCCTTACCTGAAGCGCCCGTCCTGCCGCTTTCTTCCATGTTCCCGCGACCTGTTGCCGAAAGTCGGAAGCGGCGGTATAATGGGGAAAAAGCAAGAGAAAGAATCTGAAAATATGGTCAAAAAAATAGCAGCCTCCCTGCTTGCAGTCTTGTTGCTGCTCGCGGCCTCCGCCTGCTCGAACGGATTCCCGTCGGCGCCGGACGAGGCGTCTTCCGGCTCGGAATCCTCCTCGTCCGCATCGCCCCCGCCGTCCTCCGCACCGGCATCGTCCGCGCAGAGCCCCGCGCCGTCCTCTTCCCCGCCGAGTTCAGCGCCCGCGTCGTCCGCGCGGCCGGCCTCTTCCCCGAAGACCGGGTCCAAGACGGGACAGGTCCCTTCGGAAGCCCCGAAGCCGGAAAAAGCGAAAACCGTCCGGCTGACGTTCCCGGAGGGCTTCACCCTCGCGCAGATCGCCGCCCGGCTCGAGAAAAACGGCGTCTGCACCCAGAAGGAGTTCGTCAAAGCCGCGCAGACCTACGATTTCAGCTACTATTCGCTCGTCAAGAAGATCCCCGCCAGCGCAAAGCGGGCGTATAAGCTGGAAGGGTACCTCTACCCCGACACCTACGAATTCTACACCGACATGAAGCCGCAGGACGCCGTGGGCCGCTTCCTGCGGAACGCGGAGAGCGCGATCGGCAGCAAATACGCCTATCCCGGCATGACGACCGACCAGGTGATCACGCTCGCCTCGATCATCGAGCGCGAAGCGGACAACGCCGACGAGATGAAAAAGGTCTCCTCCGTCTTCCACAACCGGCTGAAAGCCAAGATGATCCTTCAGGCCGATTCCACGCGGGATTACTGCAACAACTACCTGATCCCCGTCTTCGGCGATTCCTATAAATATTATTACAATACTTACCCGGGCCGCGCCCCCGCCCTGCCGGCCGGGCCGATCTGCAACCCCGGCGCGGCGGCGCTGAGCGCCGCGGCGAACCCCGTGAAAACGGATTTTCTCTATTTCGCCACCGGCACCAACCATAAATATTATTACGGCAAAACCCAGGCCGAGCGCGACGCGCAGATGAAGGCCGACGGCGTGACTCCGTTGTATAAAGACTGATCTGTCCGTGCCCTTCCCTTGTCCCTTTTCCCTGAATCAAAGTTTTCGCCCGCCTTTTTCAAAAGGCGGAGGACCCGTCTTTTTGAAAAAGGCGGGTTTTTTCGCGTCCGCGGGATAACGTCCGCGAATTGGGAAAACTGACTATGGCAGTTCAAGCCGCACTCGAAAAAAAGTGCTTCTCCCCCGCCTTCGGCGGGGGAGAAGCACAAAGTCTTCCGCGGCTCCAGTGGAAACACCGTAAGAACGGCGCGCGAAAGGGGGAAAAACATGGGCGGGACGGGCGACGCGGACGGGCAGCTGAAAAAAATGACCGGTCAGCCGATCCCCCGGCTGGTCTTCTCGCTGGCGGCTCCGGCCGCGGCGGGCATGATGATCTCGGCGGCGTACAACCTGGCGGACACCTATTTCGCCAGCCGGCTGGGCACCCGGGCGGCGGGCGCGGCGGGCGTCGTGTTCTCGCTGACCTCCGCCATCCAGGCCGTGGGGTTCACGCTGGGTATGGGCGCGGCCGGGCTGATTTCGCAGTATCTGGGAAAGAAGGAAAACGAGCGGGCCGAGACGGCCGCCGCGACCTCTTTTTTCTCTTCGCTCGCGGTCGGCGGCGTGATCGCCGCGCTCGGCCTTTTTTTCCTCGACGGGCTGGTCCGCTTTCTGGGCGCGACGCCGACCATCCTGCCCTACGCGCGGGACTACGCCCGGCTTGTCCTGCCGGGCGCGCCGGTCATGTGCGCCTCGTTCGTGCTGAACTGCACGCTGCGCGCCGAGGGGAAAGCCTCGCTCGCCCTGACGGGCGTCGCGGCGGGCTGCGTCCTCGACGTGGCGCTGAACCCGCTTTTCATGTTCGCCTGCGGCATGGGCATCGCCGGGGCCGGGCTCGCCACCCTGCTGAGCCATACGGCCGCCTTCCTGATCCTGCTTTTTCATTATCTGCACGGGCGCACCGTCGTGCGCCTGAGCGTGAAACGCTTCACCCTGCGGCGGACCGTGCGGCGGGGCATCCTCAAAACGGGGCTGCCCTCGCTGATCCACCAGGGCCTTGCGAGCGCCGCCTCCGTTGCAATCAACGTGGCGGCCGCCGCCTACGGCGATGCGGCCCTGGCCGCCATGGCGATCGTGGGGCGGGCGTTCTTTTTCATCCTCGGCGCGCTGATCGGCTTCGGGCAGGGATTCCAGCCCGTGGCGGGGTACAATTACGGCGCCAAAGAATACGCGCGCCTGCACAAGGCCTTCTGGTTCTGCACGGCGACGGGCTTCGCGGGGCTGCTGGCGCTGTGCGGGCTGGGCTTTTTCCTCGCGCCGCAGATCCTCTCCCTGTTCCGGCCGGACGACCCGGGGGTTGTCGCCGCGGGGGTGCCGGCCTTCCGCGCGCAGTGCGCCGTGACGCCCGCGCAGGTGTTCGTCGTCCTCTCCAACATGATGTTCCAGTCCATCGGCAGAACGAAAAAAGCCTCCCTGATCGCGGCGCTGCGGCAGGGCCTCTGCTTCTTTCCCGCCGTCTGGATCCTGCCGCGCTTCTTCGGCCTGACGGGCGTGGAGCTGAGCCAGCCGGCCGCGGACCTCGCCTCGTTCCTGGTCTGCGTGCCGGTCTCCGCCGGGTTTCTGAGGCGGCTGAAAAGCTCCGCCCGCTCCGGCCGCCCGCCGTCGGACGAGGCGGAACGGCGGCGCTGAGGCTCCGTCCGGATCCTTCCCCGAACCGGCGCGGTATGGTATAATAAGCAAAGGGGAGATGAGGGGTCATGCCGCTCGGGGAACGGGAGCTTGCGTTTCTGAAAGAGGCGCTGCCTTTCTGGGAAAAACTGACGGACGCGCAACGCGGCCTGATTAAACGGAACGCCGTGCTGCGCCGCTTTCCCGCGGGGGCGGTCCTGCACAACGGGCCGGACGACTGCGCGGGCCTGTTCGTGATCCGGAGCGGGCAGGTGCGTTCCTTCATCCTTTCGCCCGCGGGGCGCGAGGTCACGATGTTCCGCCTGTTCGAGCGGGACGTTTGCATCTTTTCCGCCTCGTGCATGATGAAGGACATCCGGTTCGACATCCATACCCAGGCGGCGGAGGATTCCTCCACCATCCTGATCCCGACCGCCGTCTACAAGGAGCTCTCGGAAAGCTCGCTGCCGGTGGCCGATTACACCAACCGGCTGCTGTCCTCGCGCTTTTCGGACGTGATGTGGCTGCTCGAGCAGATCCTGTTCATGAGCTTCGACCGGCGGCTGGCGCTGTTCCTGCTGGAGCACGCCGGCCCGGGCGGGGAACTGAAGGCGACGCACGAGGAGATTGCCCGCGACATGGGCACGGCGCGCGAGGTTGTCACGCGCATGCTGCGGTATTTCCAGTCCGAGGGGATGGTCCGGCTCTCCCGCGGGCGGGTGGCACTGGCCGACGTGAAGAAGCTGGAAAAAATGGCGAAATAGGCCTTTCTTCCGGTTTGGCCGGAGAAGAAAAAGGCCAGTCGGTAAATAAAAATGCCGCCTTGAGCGACTGCAAAGCCCGGCGCGCTATCCGCGTGCAGGGCTTTTCTTATTTTGCGGTCTGGCTGCCCGCAGCGGCGCAAGCGTGTAACAGTTCTCATACCTATCAAAGATTTTATCACTTATTTTCAAATAGCATTTATAGAATAAGCACAATTATATGTATTATTTGCAAAGATATTTCCATTATTTTACTTTATGATATTAAATAGTGATCTTACCGTTTTCCCAGATAACCTATCGATTCCGCAGAGAATAACAAATCGGGAAGGAGTGTACTATGAAAAAGAAAAGCGAGCTTTGGAACGGTATTTTGGCGGCAGTTCTGTCGGCAACTTTGCTGATTTCATCTCTTCCGACAGCAGCCTATGCCAACGAAAAAAGCGGTATGAATCAGCCGAACGACCAAACAGCAGACTATGCCGAAAGAGAAAGCAGTGCGGATCCGCCGGACGACCCGGCGGCAGAAGAGGCCGAAGAAAGCGGCACGGATCAGCCGGACGACCCGGCAGAAGAGGCCGGAGGAGAAGATGCGGATCAGCCGGACGACCCAGCGGCAAGCCTGTCAGACAGCCCACAGGACTGGCAGTTGGTCCCTAATTCCGGGTTTGAGTCAGGGACCGCCGGGCAGCTCCCCGACAACTGGAGCGTCGCGGACGGCTCCGACATCGATCATGGTTCCGCCGTGATCAATGAGGACCCAAGCGGCGTCAATTACGGGGCTTATTCCCTAAAACTTTCTTATCAGGGCAGTGGCATATACGCCGTAATGAGCGATCCGATGCCCGTCACTGCAGGGGAAAAGCTCCGCGTGAACGTCCTCAGCAAAAAAGCTTCCGGAAGCGGTAATTATCAGGCCTATCTGAATTATTATGATGAAGACGGTCAAACCGTCGGCACTTCCCGAAAATATGGGACCAGCACTTCCAACGGATGGTCTTATGTCACCACCAATACAAAAGGGATCGATGCCGCTGTGATCCCGGCCGGGGCTGTGACGGCGCGCTATGTCTTTTCGCTGGGCGCTCAGGGAGACCAGACGGACGTGGGTTTTTACCTGGACCGCGCCACGGTGATCCGCCTGGATCCGTCGGTCGCCGCCGTGCCGAACGGCGGATTTGAAGAAGGTTCCGACGAAAGCACCGGTTTCCCCGTTGGCTACGACGTGTGGGAATGGACCGACAATGCCAAGGGGACCGTGGAGCTTACGACAGAGGATGCGTACAAAGGGCAGTACAGCGTCAAACTTTCGACAACCGAAGGCACCGGGCAGAACAGTATCCGCAGCGCCCTCGTCGCAGTCGAGCCTGGAGTTTCTTACGATTTCAACGCATATACCTACGCCGCGAGCGGGGGAAATCCGGTCGTCCGAGCCTATTTTTACACCGGCGACGGCGCTGAATTAAGTCTGAAAGACACCACTTCAAATGTCCCCGGTGCCTGGGTAAGAACAAAGAATGTGGCGACGGCGCCGGAAAACGCCGCTTTCGCATCCGTGATCGTCTACCAGTACCGTTCGGCGGATACCGTGACCTATGTGGATGAAATATCCATCATTAAAACGTCGGACGACGCCGAAGAGGAACCGCTCAGCTCCGCCCTGCTGAATCCGGGATTTGAAGATACCGCCCAAACGAACGGCCTGCCGTCGAACTGGAAGCAATGGCCGTCTAACGCCGCCGGAAAATACGTCCTTACTACCGCTATGGTTCACAGCGGGAACGGATACAACGGGACCCGTTCTCTTGAACTGGTCGATGACAGCGATCAAACGGCCGGGATAGCGAGCGACCCGGTTCAGGTAAACGCAGACAAAAAGATACGCGCGTCCGCATGGGTTTACAATCAATCCGGTTCAGGCATCGTCCTTTACCTGAATTTTTACGAAACCAAAGAGGACGCTATGAACGGAACGAACCGGATCGCATCGCCGCTTCCCAACTCTTTTTGTTCCGCTCCTGGCCAATGGACTTTCGTCACCGCCGAAGGCGTCGCTCCGGAGGACGCAACGTGCGCGACCGTCGGATTTTACAGCGGCACCGACGCACGGACGGACAGTTTCCTGGACGACGCAAATTTGACGGAGATCTCCGAACATACCTATCCCGACGCCATCCTGAACGCCGGCTTTGAAGACGGCGCGGGAGCCGGCGATATTCCCAATCATTGGGTGAAGCTGAATGCCGCGAATCAGGTATCTCTTTCCGGAGAACAGCACTATGAGGGAAACTATTCCGTAAAGCTGGTCAACGATTCTCCCCGGGGATGCGGTCTCCGCAGCTCCAAGGTGGCGGTCACGCCGGGCGTGACCTATGAGGCAAAGGCCAAAATGTACTGCGCCATCGGCAGCGCGGATCTTTATCTGGAGTTTTGGTCTGACGCCGACAGCCGGATCAGCACAAAAACAGCAACGATCAGTCAAACGAAGCAGTGGTGCGACATTTACGCCATTATGGCCGCACCGGCCGGTGCGACCTACGCCACATTGCTTTATTATCAGAACAGCGGCGAGCAGGGAATTGTGTATGGCGACTGCGCTTCCATTGAGCCATACGTCCCTCCCGCCGGGGAAGTACGGCATTTTACCTCCATCATAAAGGACCATCCAAAGGTATTTTTTACGTCGGATGACATCGCTTCGCTACGCAGGCTGGCACGCAGCGCCGATCAGACGGCAACCGGTGTGACCGGCAAAGAAGTGGCAGACCAGATCATCAGCCAAGCGGACGTATATCTGAACGAGACGTCTTATAAAACGTCGTTTAGTGCTTACGGCACCACATACAGCATTACCATCCAGAATCCGCCCGTTCAGCAGCCGGAATCCCCCGATCGCCCTGCAGGATACAACGTGTTTCCGTTTTGGACACAGCTTTCCAGAGGGATCGAAGATCATCTGGAAATCCTATCGATGGCATATATGCTGACCGGGAAATCGGAATATGCACGAAAAGCGATCGATTTCGTGTCCGCCATGAGCGGATGGGACCTATGGCATGATCCGAAAGATAATTATCCGGAAGAACAGCTTACGAATCTGGATACCGCGCATCTCGTTCAGGGCGCGGCAATGGCATACGACGTCTGCTACGACAGAATGACGGAAGCGGAAAGGACGAAAATCCGGGAAGCGATCGTCACACTGGGCCTCGAGCCGCTGTATCACGACGGGCAGTATAAGCTGGACTGGAATATCCAGGGGCTTCGCAATGCCGCTCTCGCCACCGGCTCCCTGGCGGTTATGGATGACGTGGACAGCGGCGCTACCGACCGCTATCTAACTTGCGCAACGGACTTCTTCGACTGGTATCTCGACCAGAAACAGGAGTCCGGCAACGAAGAGGGATTCGGCTATACCAGCTACGCTCTTGAAAATATCGTCGGATCGTTCGACCAGCTGGCGCGGGTGACGGGAGAAACCTCCCTTATCAAAAACTCTTATCTGAACGACACCCTGATGAAGTGGATCATCCATTTTTCCGCACCCGGATCCCTGTCCCTCGCCCCCGTTTCGGATATGACCGAAGGGACCCAGGAATTTTATCAGACCTGCTCGGCCCTCGCAAAGAACGGAAACGGTCTTGCCGGGTGGTACCTGACCCATGCAAAGCTGGGCAGCAGCGATATTTTACTGACCCAGAAATTCCTATTCCTCTGTAATCCGGATTCTATTAAAATCACGGAGCCGGGTAAAGTGCTTGGCAATTCCAGCATCATACCCGAAGTGGGATGGGGCGCCCTGCGCACCGGCTGGGGAACGACCGATTCCGTGCTGGGTCTGATCAGCGATAATTCCTCGATGGGCCACAACCATTTCGATCAGAACAGCTTCCTGCTTGCGACCAACGGGACTTGGATCGCCGACGACCCGGGATATTCCACTTTCGTTTCGACGGAACAGGCACGGCAGCAGTTCCGCGGAAAAGTTGGCCACAATACCATTCTGGTGAACTGGGAGAAAAATACGGACAACGGCGCCCAGGTGTTTAAGGGCGGTGGCTCTCTGACACCGAATATTCTGACTTCTTCCTACGGCTATCTTATCGGCAGCGCGGAAGATTCTTACGGGCTGGATGTGCTGAAACAGTTCGACCGGCATGCCGTTATGATCAATCATGACGGACACCCCTACTATGTGGTGTTTGACGATCTGGACTCCGCGCAGGACCGCACCTACACGTGGAGCCTGTTCACCGGCGGCTGGGACGCCTTCTCCGTGGATGGCAGGACCGTTGAAGGCATTACTTCCAGCCAAACGGGAAATCTTCTCAAAATCAACAGGAACGCGACGAATCTTTACGCCCAGTTCGTCGGAAACGGCAAACTTCAGATCGACAGCGACATGTACACCGTCAACGACCAGGAGGAAGGTCCGTATATCCACGTCTCAAATACGCAGAAGACCCGGCAATATCAATTCATGGCCGTTCTAAATACCTACGCAAGCGCGATCAACATTCCCGCAAACATCTTCCAGCCGACGAACGTCATCAGCGGCGGATGTACCGGCGTGCTGAGCACGCTGGATCAGAGCTCTGGCATTCCCCTTTCTGTCGCCCTGTTCCGCGGCGAATCCGGAGCCGGATCCAAAGTAACCTACACCTTTGAGGTTCCGGAAGACGGGGATTACGCCGTGGATTTGCTCCATCCGGCTTCTCCCGCCTACGGAATCTATCAAATGTCCATTGATAACATCCCCTACGGTAAACCGATGGACGGCTACAGCACGTCGGTTATCCTGAACGCCGCCCCGTTTACCGTCGGAAAAATGCATCTCTCTGCCGGCACCCACACGCTGACGGCGGTCTGCACCGGAACAAGCGTCCCCGAGGGCAACAAATATCTGCTTGGCATTACTGCGATTCGTCTGAAGAAAAGCAGCGTGGACTCGTCCGCCGATGCGCCGATCAGGGTCGCGCAGACCGTCGATGACGCCGACGTTCTGGGCGCCAGACTTTCCTACGTCGCTGATGCGGATGATATCGTCCTTTTCAGGCGGAGCGAGGCGGCGATTGAAAACTCTCTCGGCGTTTTCACAGACGCAAAACAGGTTTCTCTGGTCGGGCTGAAAAAGGACGGTACGCTCGACGGCATCGGGGTCAATCACGCAACCGCGCTCCGTTACAAAAACAAGGCCTTGCTCGCATCGACGGAGCCCGTTTCCGCCTATGTGGATTACCGAGGCGGGACCGTTACGATTCAATCGGACAAAGCCTCAAAAATCACCTATTTGGATGGGAAAGGCGGCGGAACTGCCCATACTATTTCCGTAAACGCCGGCACGACCACCGAAAAGATCCTCGAAAGCGCACCGTCGAAAAAGGATTCTTCGCCGACGCCGATCCCAAGCGCGCCTATTCAGAGAGATACGGCCACCTATATCAGTGACACGACATACGATCTTCATGTCGATGGAGCCTATACGTTCAGGATCACGAGCAAAAACGGCAAAGCCCCCGGGTTCGTTGTCGGCACGGCAGGCGTGTTCGACGTCGCGCTTGTCAAAGTGACCGGCAGCGATTATTTCTTCAAAATCACGGCCATCGGCGCGCCGGGAGCCAAAGCCGGGATTTACATCAACGGCGGCCCCAGGCTTCTGATCGCCACGGTCGGCTCCAATCTTGGCGATGTCAGGTTGGACACCGGCGGTAGGTTGAACGTCAAGGCCGGCAAAACTTATCAGTTCAGGATAACCTCCGCAAAGAAACCCTCTTTTGTATGCGGAACCCCATCCACTTTCCGTGTTTTCTTTAACGGGTCAGATGGGAACGATTATTTCTTCAAAGCAACCGCTACCGGTAAAGTCGGAGACAGTGCTGGGTTTTACGTCAACGGGGAGAAAGTCCCCCGAACGATAAGCACGATTATAAACTGAGCGCTCGAAACAAAACATAGGACCAAAAGGGGGCTGTTGCAAAACAGTCTTCTCGAAAAACAGCGCACAAAAAATACGCCTCGATTGGGCTTTCAAAGCCGATTCAAGGCGTATTTTCTTGCAATTCAGGTTATTGCTTTGTGCAATCTGCTGTTGCGAATTCGTTTTGCAACAGCCCCTGTGATTTTTCACTTCAAAACGGATTCACGGGTTGCCCACATGGACGCGGACCGGCTCCTTGAGCCAGCCCAGGCGGACGCCGTTTTTCTCGTCGGCCGTGACGGAGATGGCCGAAAGCGGGCTGTCGCTGTTCTCGACGAGCAGGGAGGCGATCCTGTCCTCGACCTGCCGGCGGATCAGGTTGCGCAGGTCGCGCGCGCCGCTCTTTTTCCCGATGGAGTTCCGGGCGAGCCAGCGGGTGGCCTTTTCGTCGTAGGTCAGCAGGATACCGCGCTCCTTGAGCGAAGAGACGTATTCGTCGAGCATCAGGTGGGCGATCTTCTCGAAATCGTCCTCGCCCAGCTGGCGGAACACGATGATTTCGTCCACGCGGCTCAAAAATTCGGGCCGCAGGAAATCGGAGAGCGCCTTGAGCGCCCGCTCGCGGGTCACGTCGGCCTCGCTGCGTGCGAAGCCCAGCGCGCCCTCTTTTTTCTCGCTCCCGGCGTTGGACGTCATCACGATGACCGTGTTCTCGAAATTCACGTTACGGCCGTGCGCGTCGGTGATATGCCCCTCGTCGAGGATCTGGAGCAGGATGTTCATCACGTCGGGGTGCGCCTTCTCGATCTCGTCGAACAGCAATACGGAATACGGGCGGCGGCGGACCTTCTCGGTCACCTGGCCGGCCTCGTCGTAGCCGACGTACCCGGGCGGCGAGCCGATGATGCGGGAGACGGAGTGCTTCTCCATGAACTCCGACATATCGAGGCGGATCAGCGTTTCCGGCGTGTCGAACAGCTCCTGCGAAAGGACCTTGACCAGCTCGGTCTTGCCCACGCCCGTGGGGCCCACGAAGATGAACGAGGCGGGCCTGCGGCGGGGGCTGATCTGCACGCGGCTGCGCCGGATGGCGGCCGCGAGGGCGGCGACGGCCTCCTTCTGGCCGATCACCCGGCTGTTGAGCACGCTCTCGAGGTTGGCGAGCTTTTTGAGCTCGCTTTCCTGGATGCGGCTGGCCGGGATGCCGGTCCACAACTCGATCACCCGCGCGACGTCGCGCTCCTCGACCTGCGAGCCCAGCGCCGCCGGGGCCAGTTCCTTTTCCCGCTCGGTCAGCTTCGAGATCCTCGTCCGGATCTCCGCCAGCCTTTCATAATCCGGCTCCGAGCCGGCCGCGGTCAGGTCCTCCTCCTCGGCGCCCAGGTCCTCCAAGTGATCCTTCACGTCGTCGTATTCCGCCATGGGTTTGTTGCGCAGGGCGGCGCAGGCGCAGGATTCGTCCAGAAGGTCAATGGCTTTGTCGGGCAGAAAGCGGTCGTTGATGTACCGCTCCGAAAGGGTGACGATCTTTTTCACGATCGGGCCCGGCACCCGGACGCGGTGGAACGACTCGTAATACGATTTGATCCCGGTCAGGATCTTTTCGGTGTCGGCCAGCGACGGCTCCGCAATGGTCACCGGCTGGAAGCGGCGCTCCAGCGCGGCGTCCTTTTCGATATACTTGCGGTATTCCGTGAAGGTCGTCGCGCCGATGACCTGGATCTCCCCGCGGGAAAGCGCGGGCTTAAGGATGTTGGCGGCGTTCATGGAGCCCTCCGCGTCGCCGGTCCCCACCAGATTGTGGACCTCGTCGATGAACAGGATGATGTTGCCCTCGGCCTTCACTTCGTCCAGCAGGCCCTTGATGCGGCTCTCGAACTGGCCGCGGAACTGCGTGCCGGCGACGAGCGCCGTGAGGTCCAGCAGATGGATCTCCTTTTTCCGGAGCACGGCGGGCACCTTGCCGGCCGCGATGCGCAGGGCGAGGCCCTCCGCCACCGCGGTTTTGCCGACGCCCGGCTCGCCGATCAGGCAGGGGTTGTTCTTCGTGCGGCGGCACAGGATCTGGACCACGCGCGCAATCTCTTTCTCGCGTCCGACGATGGCGTCGATCTCGCCGGCCCGGGCCTTCGCCGTCAGGTTCGTGCAGTAGGCGTTGAGGTGCTTCCGCTTGGTTTTATGCTTCTCGCGGGCGAACCGCCGGCCCGCCTCGCCGTTCTGGACATGCTCCGGCGAGCCGGAGTTGCCGGGAAAAATGTTCTGGATCAGCGGAAAGGTCGCGGCGCCGCCCGGTACGAACCCGCTCAGCGCGTTCCGGTTTTCGTTCTCGCTTTCGTTCTCATTGCTTTCCGAGCCTTCCGGATTTTCCTGCATCAGGTCGCTCAGCTCCGATTCCATCGCCTCCACCTGATCGTCGGTGATCCCCATTTTATCCAGCAGATCGTTCACGGGCTTTATCCCCAGTTCCTTCGCGCAAACCAGGCACAGACCGCGGCTCTCCTTGATATCGCCCGTGGGGGAAAGGAAAACCACGGCGGGCCTTTTGTGGCATCTGGAACACATGATCACAGCAATCACTTCTTCTCTTCCTGATATCGGATTTTCGCTCTTGATATCTAATCTTATTTTATCATATCATGAAACAGACCGGTTGACAAACATCCGCTTACTTCTTTTTCTTATCCATGACCTCCCGGATATCCAGCCGGTATTTCGGGTCGTCCGAGCGGAGGATGGCGAAATACGTCTTCGCATAGCGGATAAACGCGTAGATCATGAACCCGGCCGTGATGGAGAGCAGGATCACGGAGACCCGAAAATCCTCCGCGTCCGCCATCTGCATCACGACGATGATCCCGAACGAAATATAGAACAGGACCGTGGCGGCCTTTCCATACCATTCTGAACCGCCCGGCTTCTTCTTATTCTTGCCGATCAAAAAGATGGCCGCGATGACCATCAAAGCCTCCTTGACCACGAAAATCGCCAGCAGCGGGATCAGGGCCGGCTCCTCCAACGCAAGGCACACCGCGACGGACGCCTGCGTGAGCTTATCCGCCAGCGGATCGAGCATCTGGCCCAGCTCCGTGGACTGGTGGAACCTGCGGGCGATCACGCCGTCCAGCCAATCCGTCAGGCCGGAGACGAGCAGCACGATCGCCGCTTTCAGGAACGACCGGTGGGTGAAATAGACGATGAACGGAAAAATCAGGATGAACCGCACGACGGTCAGCGCGTTGGGGATGTTGAAATTCCTGTTTTTATTCTTCATTCCTGCTTGCCTCATTCCAAAGATGGGTCTGAAACATCGTATAGAGCGGGTTGCGCGCCGCCGCATACTGATAAATACGGGAAAGGGAAACCTCCCGCCAGGGCTCCGGCGCTTTCTGCCAGAGGCCGGCGGGCAGCAGGACGAGCTGGAGCGCGGCGCAGGCGAGCAGCACGACCACCGTCCCTTTCAGCAGACCGAGCGCCCCGCCGAGCAGGGCGTTGATCTGCCGCAGGACGGGGAGGCGGAACAGGGTGTCCAGCACGCGCGCGAACACCTGCACCACGGCCTCCAGCGCGGCGAAAAGGAGGGCCCCGGCCACGATCTTCGCCACAAACGGGTTCTGCAGCCAGGGCTGGCCGGTCTTGGCCAGCCACGGCAGAAGCTGGTCGGCCAGCGGGCGGGAATAGAACGCCGTCACCACCACCGCCGCGATGCTGCCGAGGAACTCCACCAGCGCACGCACAAACCCTCTCCGGAAGCCGGAAACGGCAAAAACGACCAGAATCGCCAGAAACAGAAGATCCACGACCGTGCCCATCCTGAAATTCCCCCCGCCGCGCTCCGTCCTGTGCGGCCCCCTGAGGAGCCTACCTCAAATATAACACAAACGGGCGGATTGCACAAGCCGGAGGTCAGCGGCTGACGACCAGCCGGATCTCGGAGATGCCGAGGACATAAACCGAGCTCTCGTCCCGCAGCGCAATCGCCCGCGCGTCGGCGCCGGCGTCGGCGCTCCGGCCGGAATCGGGCGGGGCGGAAAGCGGGAAGAACCAGACCTTCCCGCCTGCGAGGGCCGCGGCCTCCTGCCCGCAGAGGGAGACGGACAGCGTCCTGCCGGAAATTTTGCGGGAAAGCAGGCGGGCGCCGCTTCCGTCCAGAACGGTCAGCGCGCTCTCCGCCGCGCCCTCATACGGCGAGAGGGCGAGCGCCGTTTTTCCGCCGCCGGAAGCGTAGGCGGCCAGCTTTTCCCCCTCGTAGCTGAAATCCGTCCTCCGGCCCGAAGAGGGGTCGACGATCAGGGCGCCCGTGTCGCCGACGGCGGCGACCGAGGAGGGATTGTCCCAGAAAACGGCGAGCAGCAGGTTGCCCGGGCAGGTCGCGACGGGTTGCACGGGCTTTTCGCTGCTGAGGTCGATAAGGTAGAGCGCGGAGACCAGCTCCCCCTCCTTCGCGGAGACGCCGGCCACGGCCGCCCGGCGGCCGTCCGGGCTGAGGGCGACGGCCGCGGGATAATAGTCGTAGAACCAGTAGCGGGAGCGGACGGCACCGTCCGCGGTGTAGGAAACCAGCATCCCGCAGTAGCCATCCGCGGCGGTCACCAGCGCGCACTGTCCGTCGGGGGCGAGCGCCCCGCCCAGGATGTCCTGCTCCGCGGAAAGCTCCAGCGACTTTCCCCCCGTCGTCTCGATGCGGAAGCTTTTTCCGCCCAGATTGAACAGCAGCGCCCGGGGCCCGCTGACCTTCAGCACGGGCTTGGCGTAGCCGTGCTGAAGGCCGAGGATCTCCCGCGCGGTGGAGTTGTAGACGGAGAGCCCGGTGTCGCTCGCCACGACCAGATTTTTCCCGGAGGAGAGAAAATTCTGGGGCGCAACGGAGGAGCCGGAGATGCTTTGGGGAAAGCCGTCGCCGAGGCCGAGGCCCACGATGCGGCTCTGCACCCACTGGACAATGTTCTGTGGCGTGAGGTTGGCGCGGTCGTACCAGCCCGCCACCGCCAGCGCGCTCAGCGCGAGGATCAGAATCATCCGGTACACCCAGCGGGGAATGCGGCGGAGCCGGCCCGGCGGCGGCCCGCCGGGCCTTTTGCCGCGCAGGGCGTGCTTCGGCAGCGCGTCCAGCCGGGCGGTGTCGTACCGGTGTTCTTCGTCACGCATGGCGCTCCTCCTCCCCGCCGTACCGCACTTTTTTGAGGTAGAGGCCCTGCGGCGGCGCGGTCGGCCCCGCCGCGCCGCGGTCTTTGGCGGCGAGGATGCCCGGCATGTCCTCCGGGGCGAGGCGGCCCTGCGCGACCCGGAGCATCGTGCCCACCAGGATGCGCACCATATGGTACAGGAAGCCGTCCGCGGCGACGCTGTAGCGGACGAGGCCCCCGTCGCGGCTCCACTCGGACTTCGTGACCGTGCGGGTCATCCGGCCCGGCTCGCGGGCGTCCTGCGCGCAAAACGAGGTGAAGTCGTGCGGCCCCAGAAAGCAGGCTGCCGCGCGGTTCAGGCGCCCGAGATCCAGCGGATACCAGTAGTGCAGCGCGCGCCCCCGCAGGAACGGGTCGCGCACCTCCCGGTTCCAGATCAGGTACTGGTACTCCTTGCCGGTGCAGGAGTAGCGGGCGTGGAAGTCCTCCGGCGCCTCGCGGCAGGAGAGCACGGCGATGTCCTCCGGCAGAAAGTGGTTGAGCGCGCCCCGCAGCCGCGCGCACGGGATGTCCCGGTCCGTGCGGAAGCCGACGCAGAACTCCAGCGCGTGGACGAACGAATCCGTGCGGCTGCAGCCCTTGACGTCCGGCCGCGCGCCGAGGACTTTTTCGAGCGCATCCTGAAAAACCTGCTGGACGGTCACGGCGTTTTGCTGGACCTGCCAGCCGTGGTACCGCGAACCGTCGTAGCGGAGGACGAGCAGCAGATTTCGCATAGCGGCTCCTTTCTTCCGGTCAGCGCAGGGAGGCGGGCAGGAACGCCGCGCACAGCACGACCCCCGCGCAGAACGCCGCGGAGACGGCGGCCGCAGCCGCGTCGAGGCCCGTCATGTGCAGCTGCTTCATGCGGGTGCGCCCCTCGCCGCCGTGGTAGCAACGGCACTCCATCGCCATGGCGAGGTCGTACGCGCGGCGGAAGGCGGAGACGAACAGCGGGATCAGCACGGGGATGAGCGACCGGACGCGCTGGCGCAGGCCGCCGCTTTCCATATCGGCCCCGCGCGCCTTCTGGGCGTTCATGATGCGGTCGGTCTCCTCCAGCAGCGTGGGCACGAAGCGCAGGGCGATGGTCATCATCATGGCGATCTCGTGCACCCCCACGTGAAGGACCTTCAGCGGGCTCATCACACGCTCGAGCGCGTCGGTCAGCTCCGTGGGAGACGTGGTGAAGGTCAGGACCGAGCTGTAGAGGATCAGGCAGACGATGCGGACGCAGATGAAGACCGCGTTGCCGATGCCGCCGTCGGTGATCCGCATGAACTTCCAGCTCCAGACCGTGGCGCCGCCGCCGTAGAACAGGTTGAGCGCGCCGGTGAACAGCACGATGAACCACACGGCCTTCAGGCTTTTGAAATACAGGCCGACCGGCACGCCGGAGAGGATCAGGACCGTCAGCATCAGCCCGGCCATCAGCGCGAGGCCCGCGAAGTTGGTGGCGACGAACAGGAACACGATGAACGCGAACGTGAGGATCAGCTTGACCCGCGGGTCCATCCGGTGGATGAGCGAGCGGCCGGGCAGGTACTGCCCGAGCGTGATGTCGCTAATCACGGCGCGCACCCCCCTTCAAAAGCAGCGGGCGGAGCTCCTCGACCGCCTCGTCGACCGTGAGCGCGGGCCGGACCGGATACCCCTTCTCCCGCAGCGTCAGCAGGATCGAGGTGATCTGCGGCACCCGCAGGCCCAGGGCCTCCAGCTCGCGGCCCCGGGCGAACACGGCCGCCGTCCCGTCCAGCATCACGGCGCGGCCTTCGCTCATAACCAGCACGCGGTCGGCAAAGCGCGCGATGTCCTCCATGCTGTGGGAAACGAGGATCACCGTGCTGCCGCGCGCCAGGTGGTAGGCGGAAATCTGCTCCAGCAGCATATCCCGCCCCTGGGGGTCGAGGCCCGCCGTCGGCTCGTCGAGGATCAGCACGTCCGGGTCCATGGCGATCACGCCCGCGATGGCGGCGCGGCGCTTCTCCCCGCCGGAAAGCTCGAACGGGCTTTTGCCGAGCAGCTCTTCGTTCAGGCCGACGAATTTCGCGGCCCGGCGCGCGCGCTCCTCCGCCTCCTTCGGGGAAAGGCCCATGTTCCCCGGGCCGAAGCAGATGTCCTTGAGGACCGTCTCCTCGAAAAGCTGGTGCTCGGGGTACTGGAACACCATGCCGACGCGGAACCGCACGGCGCGGATCTTCTTCGGCTCGGCCCAGATGTCCTTCCCGTCCAGCAGAACGGCGCCGGACGTGGGGCGCAGCAGGCCGTTCAGCGTCTGGATCAGCGTGGATTTTCCGGAGCCGGTGCGGCCGATCACGCCGAGGCGCTCCCCGCGCCGGATACCGACGCTCACGCGGTTCACGGCGATTTTCTCGAACGGCGTGCCGGCACCGTAGGCGTAGGTCAGGTCTTTCGTTTCAAGGACAAACATGGTTTCCCCCAACATCAGGCTTTCCGCGGCGCGGGCAGCAGTTTTTCCAGCGCCGCGACGCATTCGCCGGCGTCCAGCGCGCACTCCGGCAGGTCGAACCCCTCCAGCCGCAGGCGCCAGACCAGCTCGGTCGCCTGCGGCACGTCGAGCTGGTGCGCCTTCAGCAGGCGGACCCGCGAGAACACCTCGCGGGGCGTCCCCTGCGTGAGGATCCGGCCGTCGTCCATCACGACCACGCGGTCGGCCCCGACCGCCTCGTCCATATAATGCGTGATCAGCACGACGGTGATGCCCTGCTCCCGGTTCAGGCGGTGGACGGTCTCCAGCACCTCGCCGCGGCCGCGCGGGTCCAGCATGGCCGTGGGCTCGTCGAGGACGATGCAGTCCGGCCGCATGGCGAGGATGCCCGCGATGGCGACGCGCTGCTTCTGCCCGCCGGAAAGCTTGTACGCCGCGTTCAGGCGGTAATCGGCCATATCGACCGCCTTCAGCGCGTCGTCCACGCGGCGGCGGATCTCCGGCGGAGGGACGCCGAGGTTCTCCGGCCCGAAGGCCACGTCCTCCTCCACCACGCTCGCGACCAGCTGGTTGTCCGGGTTCTGGAGGACGAGGCCCACGCGGCGGCGGATCTCGAGCTTGAGGCTCTCGTCCGTGGTGTCGAGACCGTCGACGTAGACCTTGCCGCCCGTGGGCAGCAGCAGCGCGTTGAAATGCTTGGCCAGCGTGGATTTGCCGGAGCCGTTGTGCCCCAGCAGCGCGACGAACTCCCCCTTGCGGATGCCGAGCGTCACGCCGTGCAGGACCTCGTAGCTCTCCTCGTCCTCCTGCGGCGGGTAGGCGAACGACACGTCCTCGGCGGAAAGATATTCCCTATCCATCGGCGCGCCCGCTCTCCCAGACCGCCGTGCTGCCGCACGGCAGCGTGAGGCCGCTCCCGGAGACCGGCAGACCGATCTCCCCGGACCAGACCCGCCCGCCGAGCTTTTTTTGGAGCAGCGCGCCCAGCAGGTACTCCATCACGGCGGCCGAAAGGCCGGCGGTGTAGGAATTCAGGAGGAAGAACAGCGGCCGCTCCGAAAGGACGGGCAGGCACAGTTCCACCAGCGGGTAGAGCTGGTCCTCGAGCTTCCAGACCTCGCCGCCCGGCCCCCGCCCGTAGGAGGGCGGGTCCATGATCACGGCGTCGTACCGGCTGCCGCGGCGCCGCTCGCGCCGGACGAACTTTTCGCAGTCGTCGACCAGCCAGCGCACCGGCCGGTCCGCAAGGCCCGAGGCCACGGCGTTCTCCTTCGCCCACGCGACCATCCCCCGCGAGGCGTCCACATGGCAGACCCGCGCGCCCGCTTTCAGGCAGGCAAGCGTGGCCGCGCCCGTGTAGCCGAACAGGTTCAGCACGCGGACGGGCCGGCCGGCCCCGCGGATCTTTTTCTCCGCGAAGTCCCAGTTGACGGCCTGCTCGGGAAAGAGGCCGGTGTGCTTGAAGCCCATCAGCTTCAGGCGGAACGTGAGGCCTCCGTACCCGATCTTCCACACAGGCGGTACGGGCTTACGGATTTCCCACCGGCCGCCGCCCGAGGAGGAGCGCAGGTAGCGCGCGTGGGCCTCCTTCCACAGGGGATGGGTTTTCGGCGTGTTCCAGATGATCTGCGGGTCGGGGCGGACCAGCACGACGCCGCCCCACCGTTCCAGCCTTTCGCCCGCCGAGGCGTCGATCAGCTCGTATTCCTTCCAGTCAGCGACTCTCAATCTTTTCCGTTCCCTCCGTGTCAGGTCAGGCGCTCGCGGATCACGTCCGCCACCGAGTCCGCAAGGTCCTGGATCTTCCTCTTGTCCTCGCCCTCCACCATCACGCGCAGCAGCGGCTCCGTGCCGGAGGGGCGCACGATGATGCGGCCCGCGCCGCCCAGCTCTTTCTTCGCGCGCTCCACCGCGCGCCTGACCTCGTCGTCGGTATAGAACCGCAGCTTGCCCTCGGGCTTCACGGCCACGTTGACCATCACCTGCGGATACCGCTGCATCAGCGTCGCCAGGCTGGAGAGCTTCGCCTGCCGGCGGTGCACCAGGCTGAGAAGCTGCGCGGCCGTAAGCTGGCCGTCGCCCGTCGTGGCGTAATCGAGGAAGATGATGTGGCCGCTCTGCTCGCCGCCGAAGTTGTAGCCCTCCAGGAGCATCTCCTCCAGCACGTAGCGGTCGCCGACCTTCGTCGCCTCGAACTGGATGCCGTTCTCCCCGCAGAAGCGGGTGAAGCCCATATTGGTCATGATGGTGCCGACCACGGCGTTTTTCGCGAGCTTCCCGCGGGACTTCATGTCCAGCGCGCAGATGGCCATCACGTAGTCGCCGTCCACGAGCTGGCCCTTCTCGTCCACCGCGAGGCAGCGGTCCGCGTCGCCGTCGAACGCGACGCCCGCGTCCAGGCCGTTCTCCGCCACGAAGCGCATCAGGCTCTCCATGTGGGTTGAGCCGCAGCGGTCGTTCACGTTGACGCCGTCCGGCCGGTCGGCGAACATATGGCACTCGGCGCCGAGCTCCGAGAACAGCAGCTCCGCCGTTCTGCTGGCGGCGCCGTTCGCGCAGTCGATGCCGACCTTCATGCCGGTCAGCGGGAACGGCACGGTGCTTTTGACGTGGTCGACATAGTCGCGCACGGTGTTCGGCGCTTCGGAGACGCTGCCGACGTCCCCGCCCGTGGGCAGCTTCGGGGCCGGGGCGCGGCCGAAGACGATGGCCTCGATCTGCTCCTCGAGCGCGTCGGGCAGCTTGTAGCCGTCCCCCCGGAAAATCTTGATGCCGTTGAACTCGCACGGATTGTGCGAAGCCGTGAGCATCACGCCCGCGTCGGCGCCGTATTTGCCGACGAGGTAGGCCACGGCGGGCGTCGGCACCACGCCCAGGCGGACGACGTTCGCCCCCACGCTGCAAAGGCCGGCGGTCATCGCGGCCTCCAGCATGTCGGAGGAGACGCGCGTATCCTTGCCGATCAGGATCTTCGGGTGCCGGTGGGCGCTGTCGGTCAGCACTGCGGCGGCCGCGCGGCCGATGCTCATGGCGAGCTCGCAGGTCAGTTCGCTGTTCGCGACGCCGCGGACGCCGTCCGTTCCAAATAATCTGCCCATATCAAAAACACTCCCACTTTTTTTCAGTATGGATTTTCTATGACGGGCCGGCACCGGAGAACGTGTTTTCCACCGCGCCGGGAAGAACGTCGTAAACCGAAAGGCGCATCCGGGACTCGAACTCCCCTTTGATCCCGAACAGGGCCTTCCATTTCTGCAGCGTCAGAGCGTTCACGCCGTGCCGCAGCGCGACGTCCACCAGACGCTTTTCCATCAGGCAGAAGCCCGAAACCGGCGCCAGCGCGTCGCAGAGCTGGATCAGGCGGTCGTACTCGTCGTACCGGGCCTGCGAAAGGCGCCGGGCCGTCCATTGGTATTCCTCCTCCGTGCAGTCCCATTCGCCCTGCGCTTCCTCGATCTTTTGGCTTCCGGGGAAAGAGTGCGTCAGGCAGATCTGCGCGGCCTTGGGGAATCCCAGCGAAAGGCAGTAGCGGCAGCCGCCGGGGATATGCCTCAGGCCGTTCGGGCCGTCCCGTCTGCCGATATCGTGCAGAAGGCCGAGGACGTACGCCTCCCCGGCGTCCATCCCCGGGCAGCGGCCGGCGATGTTCCTCGCCGCCTGCGCGACGTTGCGGGAATGGGCCGCCCACGGCCCCGGATTTTTCGCCTCGCCCTCCGCGAGCAGGCGCTCCGCCGTGTCCTCGTCCGGGAAAAGCCGTCCCATCTTCACCGCTCCCCTCAAAACAGGCTCTGCTGGCCGGAGCCGGGCGTCTCGGGCGGCTTGAGGCCCAGGTGCTCGTAGGCGGCGCGCGTGGCGCACCGGCCGCGCGGCGTCCGGCTCAGGAACCCGATCTGCATCAGATACGGCTCGTAGACGTCCTCGATCGTCACGGCCTCCTCGCCGATGGCGGCGGCGAGGGTTTCCAGCCCCACCGGCCCGCCGCCGTAGAATTTGATCAGCGCGCCGAGCAGGCGGCGGTCGTTGGCGTCGAGGCCGAGCTCGTCGATCTCCAGCCGGTCGAGGCCAAGCTTCGCCGCCTCGCGGGTGATCCTTCCGCCGGCGACCACCTGCGCGAAATCGCGCACCCGCTTGAGCAGCCGGTTCGCGACGCGGGGCGTCCCGCGCGAGCGGGAGGCGATCTCGAGGGCGCCGTCGGCCTCGACCGGGATGCCGAGGATCTTCGCGCTGCGCGCGACGATGCGCGCGAGGTCGCGCGGGGAATAAAGCTCGAGCCGCAGCACCACGCCGAACCGGTCGCGCAGCGGGGCGCTGAGCTGGCCGGCCCGCGTCGTCGCGCCCACCAGCGTGAACTTCGGCAGCGGCAGATGGTACGAGGCCGCCATCTGCCCCTTGCCGGTGATGATGTCCAGCGCGAAATCCTCCATTGCGGGGTAGAGGACTTCCTCCACGCCGCGGGAAAGGCGGTGGACCTCGTCGATGAACAGCACGTCGCCGGGGCTCAGGTTGGTCAGGATGGCCGCGAGGTCCCCCGGCTTCTCGACGGCGGGGCCCGAGGTCACGCGCAGGTTGACGCCCAGCTCATTCGCAATGATGCCGGCGAGCGTGGTCTTGCCGAGACCCGGCGGGCCGTAGAGCAGCACGTGGTCGAGCGTCTCTTTGCGCTGCTTCGCGGCCTGGATGAAAACGGACAGGTTCTCCTTCACCTTATCCTGCCCGATATATTCGGAAAGGGTCTTCGGGCGCAGGGGGTTCTCCACTTCCTCGTCCTCGGGGGTGTACTCGGGGGCGACCACGCGGTTCTCGAAATCGCTCTCGTTCCCCTGCGCCGTGCCGAAGCCGCCGTTCAACTGTTCCATCGCACCGCCTTTCTATCCGTGGGCCAAGAGGCTACCGGCCCGCTCCCCGCCGGCCGGGGTCCATCGACCGCAGAGAAAGCCGGATCAGCTCCTCCACGGGCAGGGCGCTGTCGAACTTCGCCACGACCGCGGCAGCGTCCGACGGCAGGTAGCCGAGCACCGTGAGGGCGTTGACCGCCGCCTCGGCGTTCGACGAGGCGGAAGCCGCCCCCTGCGCCGGGGCGAAGCTCGCGTCGGCCCGGATGGTCTTGACCCGGTCGCGCAGCTCCAGCGCGATGCGCTGCGCGAGGCGGGGGCCGACGCCGCTCGCGCGGGTCAGGGCCTTGCTGTCGCCCGTGGCCGCGGCGGCGGCGACCCGCTCCGGCGTGAACTCCGACAGGATCGCGAGGGCGACCTTCGGCCCGACCCCGCTGACGCCCGTCAGCATCTCGAAGCAGCTGCGCTCCGCCCGCGTCGCAAAGCCGAACAGGACGAGCGCGTCCTCGCGCACCTGCAAATGGGTGAAAAGCCGCACCTCGCCGCCCGTCTCCGGGAGCGCGCGGGCCGTATTCGCCGACACGCGGCACAAAAAGCCGACGCCGCCGCACTCCACCACGGCGAACCCCGGTTCCGCCCGGGCCAGCGCACCCCTGAGAAAATCAAACACGGCTCTTGGGCCTCCTTTCCCCCGCCGCGCGGATCCTCTGCGCCAGCAGGGCGCGCCGCAGCCGCGAGCCGGCCGCCTGCCCGTGGCACACCGCCATGGCCAGGGCGTCCGCCGCGTCGTCCGGCTTCGGCAGCTCCCTGAGGCCCAGCAGGCGGCGCGTCATCTCCATCACCTGCTGCTTGTGCGCCTGGCCGTAGCCGGTGACCGAGAGCTTGATCTGCAGCGGGGTGTACTCGAACACCTGCGCGCCGGCCTTCTGGGCGGCGAGCAGGATGACCCCGCGCGCCTCCGCGACGCCGATGGCGGTCGTCTTGTTGCTCTGGAAATACAGCTTCTCGACGGAGACGGCGTCCGGCTTCCAGCGCAGCATCCGCCCGGAAAGCGCGTCGTAGATTTTCTCCAGCCTGCGGTTGAAATCCAGGCCGGCCTGCGTGACGACGGCGCCGTGCTCCAGCGGGCAGAAGCGGCCGTTCTCCGCCCGGATCAGGCCGTAGCCGACGATCGCGTAGCCCGGGTCGATCCCCAGAATGATCATGCCGCGGCCCTCCCCCGCAATAATTCGTTTTATTATAACACAAAAGCCCGGCCAAGGGAATCCCCCCGCCGCGCACTGGTTTTTCTCCCCGAGCATATTCTATAGGTGAGGATTCCCGGAAAATGCGGCGGAAGATTGGGAATTTTTAGCGTCTCCGTGCATGGGCGTCCTTGCGCCCGGCAATACTATACAAGAAAGAAAAGCGGAAGGGAGGGGCAGCCGTGGAGAACAGGAAAAAGAGCGGCGGCTATATGCCCATCGGGCTGATGATGTCGCTCGCGCAGCACCAGGAGGCGATGCGGACCTTCAGCCTTCTGGACGACGCGAAGCAGGAGGCCGTTCTGCGTTATGTGAAGGATTCCCGCACCGGCCAGGAGGCGAAGGACCGCATCCGCAGCGCGGTGGACCAGCTGGAGCAGGGCAGCACGGGATTCCTGGGCTGAGGGCCGCGGCGGAGGCGCGCGTCCGGCGCGCCTCCGCCGCCTACATATTTTTGATAAAATTCGGGCCAGAGAGACGGGACCCGCTTCGCCCCCGCCCCAGGCGGGGGCGAAGCGAAAAGCATCCCGCAGATCAGCCGGGGCGCTGCAAAGCCGGGCCAGCTGCAGAATTGCAGAATATAACAATTGGAGAAACCGGGATTTCATGTTATAATGCAATCACAATCATCACGGTGAGAGAAGGATCCTATTATGGAAAACAGGAACGCAGGCTACGCCTACCCCTATTCCTGCCCGAACTGCGGCACGCCCGTCGCGGCGGACGCCCGTTTCTGCCCCCGCTGCGGGGCGGACCTGAGCGCCGCGGCGGCGCGCCCGGCCATGCCGTACATATCCCCCTACAACCGCCTGGTGGCGCTGCTGCTGTGCATCTTCGTCGGCTACCTGGGGGTGCACCGCTTCTACGTGGGGAAGATCGGCACCGGCATCCTCTGGCTGCTTACGGCGGGCTGCTTCGGGATCGGGGTGCTGGTCGACCTGATTATGATCTGCACGGGCAGCTTCACGGACGGCTACGGCCTGTTCGTAACCAACTGGAACGGGACAAGGTGATTTCCGCAAACATTTTTTCTCCCCGCGCATAAGATGGGTTCAGGAGGTGGTCGCTGTGATCACAACGCCCCCATTCGGCCTGAACCGCCTGGCGGGGCTGCTCCGCCGTTCCCCGGACGCGCTGGCCGTCCTGAAAGGCAGCGCGGCGTATCCGGAGATCCGCGGGACGCTTTCGCTGTACCGCGCCGGCGGCGGCGTGTTGCTGGCCGCCGAGGTCCGCGGCCTGCCCCGCGGCACGGGCCCCTGCGCGGTGAACATTTTCGGCTTCCATATCCACGAGGGCTCTTCCTGCACCGGGAACGCCGAGGACCCGTTCGCAAACGCCGGCGCGCACTGGAACCCGGAAGGCTGCCCGCACCCCGCGCACGCGGGCGACCTGCCGCCGCTCTTCGGCAGCCGCGGCTACGCGTTCCAGACGTTTTACACCGAGCGTTTCACGGTCGAGGACGTCGCCGGCCGGGTCGCGATCATCCATGCGCAGCCGGACGACTTCACGACGCAGCCGGCGGGCAACTCCGGCGCAAAGATCGCCTGCGGGCGGATCCTGCCCGTGCGCAGGCGCTGACGATAAGCGCCGGAAACGCCCGCGACGGCCGCCCGAAAATAATTTTATTCATAAGGGAATTCTGTAACACAATGAAACGGTCCCCATAAAATGGTAGTGGGAACAAGTTCAGCTGAACGTGTTAGGAGGATGATTTTATGGATAAAACCAATGTGCCGGCCGGCGGCTTGGCGCCCGACGAAAATCCGGGAAGCATCAAAGAAGCCGTCTGCATCAACGCCATGCGCGTGTACGATTCGTGCAGTTCCAAGGAATATCTGGAAGACCGCAGGGTCTATTTTACCCCCGACAAACACGACCTTATCGAACAGGCGGCCAGCGTGCGCATCCGGAACGCCACGGTGATCAAGGTGTTCCTGCATCTGGAGCCGGTCCCCTTCAACCAGGGGTTCTACTCGGTCGACCTCAACTTCTTCTTCGATGTGTGTCTGGATGTGTTCAGCCCGCAGTCGGCGTGCCCGACCATCGTGCACGGCGTCTGCACGGCCAACAAACGGGTCATTCTTTTCGGCAGCGAAGGCAACGTGAAGATGTTCGTCTCCGGCCGCGGGGAAGACCCGGACGTCGAGATATCGACCGGCAAGGTCCTGCCGAAAGCCACGTGCCAGGTTTCGGAGCCCATCGGCCTTTCCGCCAAGATCTGCGACCGCCCGCCGCAGGGCTGCGACATCTGCAACCGGATCCCGGACAGCATCTGCTCGCTCTACGGCACGGAATTCGATTACGGATGCACCCATTCGGTCTACGCGACCATCGGCCTGTTCACCATCGTGCAGCTGGTCCGCACCGTGCCGATTCTGGTGCCCACCTACGATTTCAGCGTTCCGGAAAAGGAATGCGCCCCCACTTCCGACAGCCCGCGCGAAATGTTCCGCCGCATCGACTTCCCGACGAACGATTTCTTCCCGCCGAAAGTCGGAGATACCGGCGGTTCCAACCCCAGCGCCAGCAACAACAGCGCCGCGGCTCAGGAATAATCCGCGAACCCCGTCCGGTCCGACCGGGCGGGGCTTTGTTTTACCGTTTTTGAAGCGGGGCGAAATTCGCCATCAGCTTTTTCCTGCCGGCCTTTTCAAACGCGATCTCCAGCAGCGTGTCGTTCCCCAGCGGCGTGGCGGAAAGCACCGTCCCGCCGCCGAAGGTCCTGTGGGACACGCTGTCCCCCGGCCGGAAGCGGACGCCCGACGGCGCCGGGGCCGGGCGGAAGGCGCGCGCCGGCCCCGCGGCTGCCGGCCGGGGAGCCCGGGCCGCGCCGGCGGAACGGAAAAAGGGCGCCTCCGCGTGCGGGCGGGTGATCTCCAGCAGCTCCGGGGGGATCTCCTTCAGGAAGCGGGAGGGGGCGTTGCGCTGGCTGCTGCCGAACAGCATCCGGCTCTCCGCGCTGAGGAGGTAGAGCTCCCGCTTCGCGCGGGTGATGGCCACGTAGGCCAGGCGGCGCTCCTCCTCCACCTGCCCCGGGTTGAACAGGACCTGCATCCCCGGGAAGACGCCCTCCTCCATGCCGGGGAGAAACACGACGGGGAACTCCAGCCCCTTGGCCGAATGGATGGTCATCAGCACCACGCTGTCGGAGGAGTTGTCGTAATTGTCGATGTCGGTCAGCAGGGCCACCTCTTCCAGGAACCCGGTCAGCCCGCCTTCGGGATTCTCCTCGTCGTAGCGCGCGAGGTCGGAGGCGAGTTCGTTCACGTTGTCGATGCGGTCCTGGGCGTCGTCTTCGCCGGAAGCCGCCAGCGCCGTTTTATAGCCCGTTTTGTCGAGCAGGGCGCGGTAAAGCTCGGCCAGCTCCGTCTTCCCGTCGGCGGCGAGGGCGGAAAGGCCCTCGATCATCGCGGCAAACTCCGTCAGCTTTGCGGCCGAGCGCCGCAGCGGGGCGAACTCCTCCGCATGGCGCAGGACGTAAAACAGGGGCTCCCCCACGCCGGAGGCGATCTGCTGCGCCTGCGCGACCGTCTTTTCCCCGATCGCGCGCCTCGGCGTGTTGATGATGCGCAGGAGCCGGACCTCGTCGTTCGGGTTGCCGATCACGTTGAGGTAGGCGATCATGTCCCGAATCTCCTTGCGGTCGAAGAACCGCAGGCCGCCGAGCACGCGGTGCGGGATGCCGGATTTCGTGAACACGCGCTCGACCGCCTGGGACTGGGAATTCATGCGGTACAGCACCGCGAAGTCGGAAAACCGGCGGCCCGCCGCCGTCTCCTCCAGGATTTTTCTGGCAATCCACCCGGCCTCGTCCTGCTCGTCGGCGGCCACGTGCCACCGCAGCTTTTCCCCGGCCGGGTTTTTCGTCCACAGGGTCTTGCCCTTCCGGTTCTCGTTGTGGGCAATCACGGCGTTGGCCGCGTCGAGGATGTTTTGGGTGGAGCGGTAGTTCTGCTCCAGGCGGACGACCTTCGCGCCGGGGAAGCTCTTCTCGAAGCTGAGGATGTTCTCGATCGTCGCGCCGCGGAACTGGTAGATGCTCTGGTCGTCGTCGCCGACGACGCAGAGGTTGCCGCTCTTTTCGGCCAGCAGGCGGATGAAGAGGCACTGGGCGCGGCTGGTGTCCTGGTACTCGTCGACGAGGATGTAGCGGAAGCGGTTCCGGTAGCGGTCCAGGACGTCCGGATTCTTCTGGAACAGCACGATGGTGTTGAAGATCAGGTCGTCGAAGTCCATGGCGTCGGCTTCTTTCAGGCGGGCCTGGTACCGCTGGTACAGCTTCCCGATCTTCGCGGCGCGCTCGTCGGTGCCCGCCGCCCGGTAATACTCGTCCGGGCCGACCATGCCGTCCTTCGCGCGGGAGATCTCGGCCAGCGCGGCTTTATGGGAGAGCTTTCCGTCGTCGATGCCGAGCTCCTTCTGGCAGCCCTTCATCACGCGGCGGGAATCGTCGGTGTCGTAGATGGTGAAATGGCTCGTGAAGCCGAGCCGGTCGGCGTCGCGCCGCAGCATCCGCGCGCAGGCCGCGTGGAAGGTGGAGGCCCAGACCTCCTCCCCCGCCGGGCCGAGCAGGGCGGAGAGGCGCCCCTTCATCTCGTCGGCGGCCTTGTTGGTGAACGTGATGGCGAGGACCCGCCACGGCGGGCACGGGTCCTCGGCGAACGCGCCCGCAGCCTCCGCCGGGACGGGCGCCCCCCCCGCGACGGCGTCCAGCACTTCGCCGGGCGGAAGGGGTCCGCTCAGCCCCGCGCGGTAGGCGTCGCCGTGGCGCACGAGGTTCGCGATGCGGTTGACCAGCACCGTGGTTTTGCCGCTGCCGGCCCCCGCCAGAACCAGCAGGGGGCCGTTCACTGTGAAAACGGCCTCCCGCTGCCGGTCGTTCATCCGGGAGAACTCCTTCTCCAGGACCCTTTTCCGCAGTTCGAGAAAACGTTCGCGCGTCCATTCCGACATCAAAAATCCACCGTCCCATTCAAATTTCCGGTCGTTCCACCGGGGCCGGCCCTTTCCGGCGCCCGCCCCGCCGCGGAGGGCTGCTCTCCCCGCGGGCCGGCCGTCAGCCCAGCGCCACGTCCAGCACCATCATCAGCGCAAAGCCGAACGCAAACCCGATCGTCCCCCAGTTGGAGTGCTCCCCCGCCGAAGCCTCCGGGATCATTTCCTCCACCACCACATAGATCATGGCGCCCGCCGCAAACGCGAGCAGATACGGCAGGATGGGCACCAAGTACCGCGACAGCAGAATCGTCAGCACCGCGCCGATCGGCTCGACAACGCCGGAAAGCGTCCCGTTCAGAAAGGCTCTGCCCCGTCTCTCGCCCGCGCCGTACAGCGGCATCGAGATGATGGCGCCCTCCGGGAAGTTCTGGATGGCGATGCCGATCGAGAGGGAGAACGCGGCGGCCAGGGGGATGGTCTCGCTGTCCGCCAGCATGCCGGCGAACACGGCGCCCACCGCCATCCCTTCCGGGATGTTGTGGATCGTGACCGCCAGCACCAGCATGGTGGTCTTTTTCCAGGACGCCCGCGGGCCCTCCGGCTTGTCGGCATGGAGGTGCAGGTGGGGGATCAGCATGTCGAGCACGAGCAGAAACACGATTCCGAAACCGAAGCCGACGACGGCGGGGACGAACGCGAGCTTCCCCATTTTCCCCGACATATTCATGGCCGGGATGAGCAGCGACCAGACCGACGCCGCCACCATCACGCCCGCGGCGAACCCGGAAAGCGCGTTCTGCAGCTTCTGGTTGATCGATCTTCTCATGAAAAAGATACAGGCGGCTCCGAGAGTCGTCCCCGCGAACGGGATCAGAAGCCCGACCGCGGTGCTTTCCAGCGAGGTCATTTTCTCATCATTCCTTTGCAGGCCGCGCCCGTGCGGCGGCAATTCCGTTTTTTATTATAGCATAGATTTCCTCTTCTCCGCACGTTTTCCGCGGATTTTCGACCGGGCGGGCCCTTCGGCGGCGGTTGATTCCGCCCGGGATCGGTGGTAAACTGCTGATGAAAGCCGCATCTTTCAAAACGGCGCAGACTGATTTTGGATGGAGGAATCGGGATGAAGGAATTCATGGACAGGGACTTCCTGCTTTCCAGCGAAACTGCGAAGGAGCTGTTCCACCGCTATGCGGAGCCCCTGCCGATCGTGGACTACCACTGCCACATCGACCCCGGCGAGATCGCCCGGAACCGGAAGTTCGACAACATCGCGCAGCTCTGGCTGGGCGGGGACCACTACAAGTGGAAGCTGATGCGCTCCAACGGCGTCGAGGAGAAATACATCACCGGCGACGGCTCCGACCGCGAAAAATTTCAGGCGTACGCGGAGGCCCTGCCCAAAGCCGTCGGCAACCCGCTGTACCACTGGACCCACCTGGAGCTGAGGACCTATTTCGGCTACTCCGGCGTCCTGAACGGCGGCACGGCCGAGGAGGTCTGGAACCTCTGCAACGAAAAGCTCAAAACGGACGCGCTGAGCGTGCGCGGTATCCTGAAGCGGTCCGACGTCCGGCTGATCTGCACGACGGACGATCCCGTCGATCCCCTGGACGCCCACCAACGGATCCGGGAGGACCCTTCCTGCGCCGTGAAGGTCCTGCCCGCCTGGCGCCCCGACAAAATCCTGAACCCCGCGGCGGACGCGTTCCCCGCCTACGTCCGAAAGCTGTGCGAAGTCTCCGGTGTCGCGGTCGGCACGTTCGCCGGTCTCTGCGAGGCGCTGAAGAAACGGCTGGATTTCTTTGAGAGCATGGGCTGCCGGGCCTCCGACCACGGGCTGGACGAAGTCGTCTGCGCCCCGGCCCCGCGCGCGGAGGTGGACTCGGTGCTGCGGTCCGCTCTGGAGAAAGCGCCCCTTTCTCCGGAAAAGATCGACGAGTACCGGTACGCGGTGCTTTCCTTCCTCGCCGGGGAATACGCCGAACGCGGCTGGGTGATGCAGCTGCACTTCGGGGCGGACCGGAACGTGAACACCGCCATGTACAAAAAGCTCGGGCCGGACACCGGCTTCGACTGCATCGCCCCCCCGACGGGGAAAAAGGGCCTGACCCGGTTCCTGGACTCCCTGTTCCGGGAATCCCGGCTGCCGAAGACCATCCTCTACTCCCTGAACCCCAACGACAACCTCTACCTCGATTCCGTGATCGGCTGCTTCCAGGGCACCGGGGCCGCCGGAAAGCTCCAGCACGGCGCGGCGTGGTGGTTCAACGACACCAGGGACGGCATCGTCGACCAGATGACCCGCCTCGCGAGCCTTTCGCTGCTGGGGAATTTCGTCGGCATGCTCACGGATTCCCGCAGCTTCACCTCCTATCCCCGGCACGAGTATTTCCGCCGCATCCTCTGCAACCTGATCGGCGGATGGGTGGAGAACGGCGAGTATCCGGACGACCCGGCGGCCCTCAAAAAACTGGTGCAGGACATCTCCTATTACAACGCGGTGCGCTATTTCGGCTTCTCCGTCTGAGCCCTTCGCAGCCGGCAAAAAGCCTTTGCCCCGGCCGTTTGACCGGGACAAAGGCTTTTCCTTCTGCCGCGCCGCTTTCTCCCCCGCCCCTCGCAGGTTCGTACGGCAAAGGCCGCTTCAGCGGAACCGGATTTTCAGCTCACAGATGGAGTAAGGTTCCGCCGTGCACTCCACGGCGCAGTCCCGCACCGCGACCCGCGACCCGGTCGGCTGCCCGAACAGATCGACCGCTTCGGCGCGGGCGACCGGTTTGCCGAATTTCAGCGAGACTTTCCCTTTTGCGCCTCCCACTTCGTAAAACCGGACTGCCAGGCCGCCGTCCCCGCCGCGGAGCACGGCCGAGAGCACGGCGTGGTCCGAATCGAAAGCGAGCAGGCCGTTTTCCATCGGCAGCTTTCCGGCGTGCGGGAACGACGACTGGTAGATCAGCGGATGATTGAGCGCGTCCGCCATATCTTCGGCCGCTTTTTCGTTTTCCGCGGCAAAGCCCGTCCAAACAGCGACGGTGTGGACCCCGACCTCGGGATAGGGATCGGGGGCGGTCGAGCTGTTGAGCAGGGTGAGGCTGAGCGCCTTCCCCGTCCCCCGGAAGCCGTATTTGCTGTCGCTGACCACGATCAGGCCCTCTCCGGAACCGCTCTCCGCCAGGCCGTACTGAAGCGCCGGCACGTCGTTGTTCAGCGGCTTCCTGCGGATCGCTCCGCCGGGGACGTCGTAAAGGTAAGAATCTGCCGCATAGGCCGTCGGGACCCGGTACGTCAGCACGGGCACGGTCTCTTTTCCGATTTCCCGCCAGTCGATCCGCAGGTCGGTGCGGAGCGCCGCGGCGTGCCGGTCCAGCGTGTGGGTCGCCTCAACGCTGGACCCCGCCACGAGATAGGTCGCCCGGACGCTTTCCCGCAGCGGCCCGGAAGCGATCTTTTCAAGCTTCACGCACCGATCGACCGGGATTTCCCTCACGCTGCGCCCGATATTCCAGGCGTTGGACGTCGCGGCCTCCGTTTCGATATAGGACAGCCCCGCCGTCTCGCCGCCGGCCAGCAGCTCCCGGCCGTCCGCCGCGCCGCGCAGGGAGCGGATGCGCCCCGTTTCCGCGTCAAAAGCGACCCGGATTCTGTCGTTCTGCAGAACGGGATCGTCGTAAAAATCGGAAAGCCGGTCGAAGTCGCGGAAATACGTCGGATCGCTTTCCGGCGTGTCCTGCGTGAGCACCAGCGTCGTATATCCCAAAGCCGGGACGGTCACGTCGACCAGGATGCGGAAATACCGGTGGTCCCAATATTGCTGTTGAGAGGCGTCCAGCAGCTGGGTCTCCACCGGGTTATGCCGGCAGTCCTCCACCCGGACGCAGCGCAGGTCGCCCGGCCAGTCCCAGACCGTCAGGGGGACCACTTCGCTGCGCCGCACGGGGAGCGTGTTGAAAATATGGAAGACGCGCGTTTTTCCCGATCCGCGCTCGGGGCTCGGAACGCCCGCGAAATCTTCGGTGCCGTACCCCGCTCCGGCGCCTGCGGACCGCGTATGGTAGGAATCGGCGTCGGCGGGAACGGAGGAGGTGTCGATCTGCTCCCCGATCGCGCGCATGGCGTTCTGCGCCCGGGTATCCGCCGTGGCCGCGGCCGTCTGATACAGGCTCATCGCGTATTCCCTCGAATCCTGCACGCAGGAGCCCGTCAGGATATCGTGGAAATGCGTGAAAAGGACGTTCTGCCACGCGCGGCGGAGCGGCCCGGGCGCCGGGGAAAAGCCCGCGGCCTCCCCCGCCAGGGCGGTCAGGCTCTCGGTATCCCGCAGCTTCGCCTCCAGGCGCCTGTTGCCGCGCTTGATCCGGCTCTGCGTCGTATAGCAGCCCGGCGCGAAGAAATTCAGCTCGTGCTCCACGACCGGAAGTTGGTCCCGGACCGACTCCGCCTCCAGGAAAAACTCGCGGAACGTCCCGAAGCGGATCTTCGGGTAGATCTTCCAGGACATCATTTCCAGGGCGCGCTCCACGTCGCGCCGGGTCGGCCCGCCGCCGTGGTCGCCGACGCCGTACACGATCAGCCCCGTCTTCAGGCCCGCGCACCGGCGGGAAAGCTCGACGATCCCGGCCGCCATGCGCGGCGTGACAAAGCCGTTGTACCAATACGGCTCGCGGTAGGCGAGCAGCTCGCGGCCGGACGGCGCGCGGTAGCGGTAAAGCACCGTTTCGCCGCCCAGGCCGCGGCAATGATACAGATATTTCACCCCGCCGAAGCGGTCGATCTCCGGCATATGGACGCCGTGCCCGAACGTATCCGGCGAAAAGTCGACGTCGAAATGCTCGGCTCCCCATACGGAGGCCAGGTATTCCCGCGCGTACTGGATCTGCCGCAGCAAGGATTCCGTGTTGGGCATGTTCTGGTCGGTCTCCACCCACGACGTCGCGGTGACCTCCCAGCGCCCTTCCGCGATCCTCCGCTTGATGCGCTCCATCAGCTCCGGGTCCTGCTCCTCCACGATCCGGTACACGCTCGCCTGCGACTGGGAGAAGCGGAACTGCGGATACTGCTCCATGATGCCGAGAATGGAGCGGAAGGTGGCGAGGACGACCGCCACCGTCTCGTGGTATCCCCACATCCAGTTCATGTCCATGTGCGCGTGCGCGGCGAGGATCAGGCTGTATTCCTTCGCCGGCCGTTCCAGGGGGGACAGGATTTCCTCGGCCTTTCCGCACGCCCGGTCGGTCAGGACCCCTTCTTCCCCGATGCAGGAAAGCAGGCCGTCCAGCGCCGCTTCCAGCTCCGGATCGTAGCGGCCCCGCTCCGCCTGCGACAGCTTCAGCGCGAATTCCAGCTCGCTCAGGATGCGGACGTTGGCGCGGCTCGGCCCCGTGATATTGGCCTGCTCTTCCTTCGGCACGCCGATCGTATCCTCATAACCGTAGGTCTCGCGGTTCCCGCCGACGGCGGTTTTCAGTTTAACGAATTTTTCAGTCAATCGTTTCATGGGATTCCAGCCTTTCTTTATTAAGATCAGACGGCCTCCAGCTTTATTAGAAAGATGTCGTTTTCACGCAGTTCAATTTCAATCTGGAAGCTGCCGGAGCCGTCCACCGCGACGTCTTTCTGCCGGAGCGGCGCGCCGCCGGCCTCGGTTTTCAGTTCCTTCACCTGCTCGCGGCTGAGGCTGCCCGCGGGCTCTTCCATGCCGAGATAGCGCGTATACGCGTCGTTCCGCCGGTATCCCACGCCGTAAACCGAGAGCCGGTAAGCTCCCGGAACCAAGCCGCCGACCGTCACGGATACCTTCCCGGCCGGCAGCGGCGGCGTATCTTTGCAGTAATAGAGCTTGTCTTCCCGGTCCTGCCGGACGGCGCCGTTCCAGAACAGAACCTGCACGTCTTTGCCCGTGCGACAGGCGAAAGCGTCCGGGTCGTCGCATTTCAGCTCCCAATCTCCGAGCTCGTTCAGGAACCGGTAGGCGAAATAGGCCGGCTTTCGGATCCCCTGGAGGTTGACGAGCCCGAATCCGCCGTGGAAGTTTCCGGTGGGCGGGCCGTCCTCCTCGAACACATCCGAAATCTCGCAGTAGGAAAGGCACCGGACGCCGCTCACCCTGCGGATGCGCGAGAGGAGAAAGGATGCCGCCTGGTAACTGTCGCGCAGGGGGTCCCAGTAATCCCAGGTCAGCCCCCACTCCGTAAAATAAACGCCGAGGCCCGGCATGGAGGATTGAGCTACCTCCCGCAGCGCAGACCGGACGCCGCCCTCGATCCCTTCCGGGTCGAAAGCGACCTTCCCCAGAGGCCAGGAGGGCCCCGGCGTCCAATCCGGAATCGGCGGCTGTTTCGGGGGGCGCTCCCTTTCCGCTCCGGGCGGCTCCGGCGCTCCTTTCGTCGAGTAGCTGTGCGCCGTGACAAAATCGAGCGGGACCTTCCTCCCGCGGCAGTACTCGATCAGCGCCCCGATCCAGTCGCTGTGCGTCGCGAGCGCCGGTCCGCCGACCCGGTAATCGGCGCAGACCGATTTGACGGCCCGCGCGGTTTCCTCATACAGCCGGAAATACTCGTCGCGGCTTCCCGTGAAAAACGGCGGGTTATCCGGCTCGTTCCAGACCTCGAACAGCCATTGCTTCACTTCTTCCCGGCCGTACCGCCGCGTGAAGTGCAGAACGACCTCCCGGATCAGGCGGCCCCACTTCGCATAATCCTTCGGCGGGGTCACATTCGCCCGCTCCCAGAAGACCGTCGTTTCGCCGCTCGCGAGCTTCTCCGGCATAAAATCGAACACCAGAAACGGACGGACGCCGATCTCCATCAGGAAGTCGCAGACCTCGTCCGCATACTGCCAGCTGTAGATGGGATTCCCGTCGGCGTCCTCGCGGTAAATCGCCAGATCCTCCTGCAGCAGGCCGTGGAAACGGAGGTATCGGAACCCGCACTCCCGCGCCGCCATGGCGACGTGCTCCTGCAGATCCCGCCGCAGAAGAAGCCCCGCGCGGCCGACGCCCGCGCACAGGGTGCAGAAACGCTCATTTTTTCCCTTCACGGCCGACCGGTCAACCCGGATTTCCCTCATGTCATTTCCCTTTCGCACCGGAATTTCCGCCCCGATATACCCGATATATTTTACGGACCGTCGGCGCCGACCCGGACCGGGCCCTTTTTATCCCTTGATGCCGGCGCCGATGATGCTCTGCTTGATCTGTTTGGAAAACACCGCCGTCAGGACCAAAACCGGCAGGATCGTGGCGAGCGAGATGCCCATCAGGAAGTTCTGCTTGATCTGGTCCGGCATCTGCGAGAAAGTGTAGATCGCGACGTTCAGCGTCCAGAGGTTCGGCTTGTTCGCCACCAGATAGTACCAGAAGAAGTCGCTCCAGCCCCAGATGAACGACTGGAGGGTGATCAGGATCACGATCGGCTTCGACATCGGCATGCAGATCTTCGAGAAGGTGTACGCCTCGTTCGCGCCGTCGATGCGGGCCGCGTCGAAATAGGAGGCCGGGATGCGGTCGAAGAAGCCCTTGTAGAGGTAGATGTTGAACGGGGCCGGCGCCAGGGCCGGGAACAGCATACCGGCGTAGTTGTTGAACATGTGGAACGATTTCATCAGCAGAAGCTGGGGAACCATGATCACGACGAACGGGATCATCATGGTCACGAGGAAGAAAAGCAGGATATAGTTGGCCGTCCGCTTGCCGAGCAGCTTCGAGAGCGGATACGCGGTGATCGCGGGGATGAAGACCTGGCACAGGATCGTCCACACCAGCGTGAGCAGCGTGTTGCCCATGAACGCGAAGAAGCTGTAGTTCCGGATCGACTCGAAATCCTTATAGACGATCTGGGGCACCTGGTAGTAGTATTTGAAATTTTCCAGCATCAGAAGATTGTCGGTGTGCTGGGTGGTGCCCAAAAAGGTCCCCGTCGTCTTGAATTCCTTGCTCAGGTAGTTCCCGATCTCCGCGTTGAAGCGGTTCTTCCCCAGCCGGTCCGCCTGGTAGCTTTCGCCGAGGCCGTCCGGGCTGAAGGAATAGCCGATCTTGCCCGAGGATTTCAGGTACCGGTCGCCGTACAGCAGCACGTCCGGCAGGATCCGGCACCCGTAATAGGTATCATACTGCATCTGAAACTTCAGTTCAAGGCCGTGCGCGCGGGAATAGAAGATCGTCTTCCCGTCCCGGACGCCGTACACCTTGATCTCCTCGATATTGTCCTTGTTCAGCTCGTAGATGGTGGAATACATCGCCAGCGTGGAATCCCGCAGAAGGGTGTCCTTGAGCTTTCCCTCCGGCAGGTCCTTCTGCCCGGAATAATCCAGCACGATGCTGATGCTCTCCGCCGCGGGCGGAACGATCTGCGGCGGATAATTATAGATCGCGTTCTCCCCCTGGACCGAAAGGCTGATGATATAAAACAGGGGAAAAAGCAAGATGATCAGAAAGATGAAGGTGACGACGTACGCGACGACCTTCGCCCTTTTTTCCGATTTGTCCATTTCTCCGTTCCCTCCTCAATCCTGCTTCTCGTTCAGGCGCAGCTGGAAGAACGTCAGCAGCGCGATGACCAGCATCAGCGTCAGCGAGGCGGCGCTCCCCAGGCCGTAGTTGAAATTCTTCATATAGCAATGGTAGATGTAGAGGGCCACGGATTCCGAGGCCATCGCCGGCCCGCCGTTGGTGTACTGGAAGATATTGTCCAGCATCTGCATCGAGCCGATCACGGCCATCACGAGGTTGATGAAAATCAGGAACCGGATGTTTGGCAGCGTAATATAGAACATCCGCTTGAAGCCCGTGCAGCCGTCCAGCTCGGCCGCTTCCTTCACGTCCTCCGAGATGCCGTAGATCGCCGCGAGGTACATCAGCACGCCGATGCCGCCGCCGAGGATGCCCGGGAAGACGATGCAGAATTTCACCCAGTGGGTGTCGGAAAGCCAGGCCTGCGGCGTGCCGCCGAACAGCTTCAGCAGGTAGTTCGCCGCGCCGTAGGAGGGGTTCCAGATCCATTTCCAGAGCACGATGTTGATGGTGCCGGGGATCACGGCCGGCAGGATGTAAATGGTCGAGACCAGGCTGCGGAGCTTGACGATCTGCTCGAGAAAAAGGGCCTGGATGATCGGGATCACGAAGGTCAGGAGCAGATTCAGCGCCAGGAAGACGATCGTGTTCCGCCACGACTGCCAGTAATCGGAATCCTTAAAAAGGCTGACGAAGTTGTTCATCCCGACGAACAGCCCCGGCGGGTCCTGGATATTGTATTTGAAGAAGGAAAGCTGGACGGCCTTGACGATCGTGTAGTATTTCAGGATCAGCGTGAACGCGACCCCCGGCAGCAAAAACAGGACGGGAATCAACGCCCTGTGGATCCGATAGGCGGCCTGCTGCTTTTTTGTTTTTTCCACTCCGGATACCTCCCAATGATCGAATAAGGGACATTCCTCCCCGACGGAACTCTCCCGTCCCTTCCGGCCTGCGGAAGCGGCGAGCCCGACTGCGGGCGGCCTGAACGGCCGCCCGCAGGGGAATCCGCCGCCACCCGGCGATTTTCGGAACCTGGATGATCCGCCGCAGGAAGCATGCCCCTCGGGTCCATGCCTGACTGCCACTCTATTTCAAGGATCGGATGTATTTACGTGAAGAAGCGGCCTCGCCGCCCGCCGCGCATAAACATGCACGGCTTTCTTTACTTTTTGAACTGCTTGTTGAATTCCTCCACGGCCGGCTGCGCCTTTTCCTCCGCTTCCTTCAGGGTCTTTTCGATATCGGCGTTCGTGTCGCCGAAAATCTTCGCGACCGCGTCGTCAAGGTACTGCCCGACCGCGCCTTTGCCGTAAAACTCATGCTTCGCGAGCTTGCCGCCTTCGTCCACGATCTTCTGCACCTCGGGGTCCACCTCGCCGAACTGGGTCATGTCGATATCGGTGCGGGGGCAGATGATCGGGACCCACGGTCCCTGCGTGGCCTTGAATTTATAGACGCTGGTCACCGCGTCTTTGGAATTCATGAACGTGATGTATTTCCACGCGGCGTCCGCGACGTCCTTGTCCTTGGTGAAGACAATGCCCGTGCCGTCGCCGCCGTCGATGTTATAACCCTTTCCGCTCGGGCCGGCGGGGAAGTTGAAGAAGCCGATGTCCTCCGGCTTGCCGCCGTTCTTCGAAACGCCCGACGCGTCGCCCAGGCTGCCGACGATCATCGCCGCTTTGCCCTGGCCGAAATCGCGCTCCAGCCCGTCGATCTGCATGGTGCGGTCCGACTGGATCACGTTCGCCTTTTCGAGCTTCCGGTAGAACTCGGCCGCCTGGATCGCCGCCGGATCCGTGAAGGTCAGTTCCAGCGTGCCGTCGTCGTTTTTCTTGGTCACGTCGCCGCCGGCGCCCCAGACCCAGATCTCAAAATGCCAGCCGGCCCACTGCACGCCGTCCAGCGCAAAGCCGTACTGCTGCTTTTCGGGGACCGTCAGCTTCTGGCAGTCCTCGAAGAACTCGTCCCAGGTCTTGGGCGGCTCTGCGATGCCGGCCGCCGCGAACAGCTTCTTGTTGTACTGCAGGGCCAGCGCGTATTTGCCGCCCGGGATCCCGTAATGCTTGCCGTTCAGCGCGAAGGTCTCCACCTGCGTCTCCTCATAGTTCTTGAAATCGGGCGTCTGGGCGATATAGTCGTCCAGCGGCAGATAGACGCCCTGGTAGATGCAGGTCTGGAAGGACGGGTAGCCGTTCGTCAGGACGGAGGGCGCGTTCCCCGCCGCCATGGCGGAAAGGATATCCGCGTTCTCCGGCGTCTGGATGATGTTCAGCGTGATCTCCGGATACGCTTTCTTGAAGCCATCCTGCAGGTCGAGGATCGCCTGCGACACGTCCTTCGGCGTCTGCCAGATCGAGATGGTGGCCGGCTTCGCGGCCTCGGACGACGCCGCCTCGCTGCTGGGCGCCGTGGATTCTGCCGGCGCCTCGGACGATGCCGCTCCGCCGCCGTTGGAGCAGCCGAACATCGACGCCGTCAGAAGCGCCGCGAGAGCGATGCTGACGATCTTTTTCATAAGCAATTTCCTCCCTAATTGATTTGTTATTTTTAGTACATATTTATTTTAACTCTAAATAGTTTTTAGTTGAATGTACCTAACTAAAGAAAAAGGTCACAAAATTAACGGATTTCACCGCCCCGGGGCGGGTCGTTTCCGCTTCCCGGAGCCGGCGGTTCTCCCGCCGCGGGCACGCGGATCACGACGGAAGTATAGCGGCCCTCTTCGCTTTCCAGCTGGAGGCCGTAGCCCTCGCCGAAATGCAGCCGGATCCGCTCGTTGACGTTTTTCAGGCCGATGCTGCTGCCCGACATGTCGTTCCGGCGCAGGCGGTCGTTGATTTGGCGGAGCTGCTGTTCCGGGATGCCGGCGCCGTTGTCGCGGATCCGGATCACGAGGTCCGCGCCCTCCCGGCGCGCAGCGACGGAGATCCGGATATCCTGCCCCCTGGAACGGATGCCGTGCTTGACGGCGTTCTCCACGATCGGCTGGAACGTCAGCTTCGGGATCCTGCAGGAAAGGATGCCTTCGTCCTCCATCTCGGACGTGATCTCGGCATGGAAGCCGTCCTTGAACCGCAGCACGGCCACATAGGACTGCACGTGCCGAAGTTCCTCGTCCACCGTGACCAGCTTGTCGGCGCGGACCGTGTTGAACCGCAGGAATTTAGAAAATTCCTCCAGCATTTTGCTGACCTTGCCCTCGCCGTTTTCCTCGAACATGGCGTTCCACCGGATCAGGTCCAGCGTGTTATACATGAAATGCGGGTTGATCTGCATCTGCAGCGCGTCCAGCTCCGCGTCCTTGCGCTTGATCTGCTCGTTTTTGCGGATCGTCTCCTCCTCGACCAGCGTCTTCAGCAGATCACGGATCCGGGCGAGCATCCCGTTGAACTGCTCCCCCAGCACGCCGATCTCGTCCCCCCTGTCGTCGCGGTATTCCGCCTGAAGGCCGTTCGGGCCGATCTGCCCCATGGTCCGCTCCAGATTTTTGAGCGGCACGGAAATGCTGGAGGTCACGAAATACGAAACCAGAAGCGAGAACAAAATGCAGGCCACGGCCACGGCGATCGTGATGTTGCGTATCTGGAAAATACTTTTATAGAGCTGATCCTGCCCGACCATATAGACCACGGTCATGTCCAGCTTGCTCACCGGCGCGGCCACGAACAGGACGCTGGCGCCGGCGACCTTCCGCACCGACGTCCCTCCCCCCTCCGCGGCGAGCTCGCCGACCGTCCCGGCGTCCGGCATGCGGTCGATCAGATAGGTGGAATTCAGGATCGCCGCCGTGCCCTTTTTCCCGGCCAGGAAGACCACCTCGTCCTTGTCGTACATGTCGCGCAGGTCCACCGTTTTCTCAAAGGCCGAAAGCGGCACGGTGATGATCACGACGCCCAGCGAGCTCTGCGGGCCGAAGGCGGGGATGGACTGGAGCAGCGTGAGATACCCGCTGATATAAAACCCCTTCGATTTCTCATACTGGAACACGCCGATGTCCCTGGAGGAATCGCGCCAGACGCGGGAACCGTTGGCTTCCACCGCGCGGCGGTATTCGTCGGACCGCCGGTATTGCTCCGGGTCGCTGAGGCTCGCTCCCTTCGCGTTCCCGTCGTAGTCGATCTCCGTGAACTCGTCGCAGTCGTCCAGGATCTCCAGATTGCTCACGTCGCTGGAAAGCGCGAACTGGTACAGCAGATTCTCAAGCTGTCTCTTGCACCGGGCATATTCCGCCTGTGATTTTTGGGACGTGAAATTCCCCTGCCGCAGGCTCTGCATGTCGACGAGCAGCTCCCGCACCTGCCCGCTGGCGCCGACCTGGGCGGAGAGCGCCTCGTAACGCCCCAGCTTCACGTCGATGGTGGCGACCAGACCGTTCAGCACCTGCCGCGTGCTGCCGGAAATGTTCCGGTCGATTTCCCGCGCGCTGATCGAAAAGGTAAAGAAGCCCACCAGGGAATTGGTGACAATCAGGAGGATCAGGGACAGGAAAAACAGCCGCCGGTAGATGCTGAAACGCCGGAGGAAATGGATGATATGGGCGGAAAGGGACGGCGCGGCGCCCCGGAGGCGGCCCGCGTTCATGAGACCTGCCCCGCTTCGCTCAGCGCGGGGAGCTTCTCCCGGTATTCCTTCGGCGTCAGCCCCGTGATCTCGCGGAAAACCTTGCTGAAATGCTTGGGGCTGTCGTAGCCGACCAGTCCGCTGACGTCATAAATGCGGAGGGCCAGATTGCCCAGCAGCCTCTCGGCGTTTTCCACCCGCACCTTGGTCAGATAATCGATGAAATTCATCCCCATTTTTTCCTTGAACAGCCGGCTCAGATAAACGGGGTGGACATAAGCGATCTCCGCCAGCCTCTGCAGCGAGACTTCCTCCGCGTAGTGGGCGTCGATGTAGCGGAGGACCTTTCCGACCACGGGGCCCACACCTTCCCTTTCGCCGGCGCGGTCCGCACCCGTCTTCTCGTTCGCATATTTCTTCTGCAGCTCGATCATCTGCGCGCGCTCCGCGTTTTCGCGGTCGAGCGTCGATTTCAGCCGCACAAAAATCTCCCTGAGCTCGCCCAGGTTCACGGGCTTGCTCAGGTAGTCGAAGGTCCCGAGACGGATCGCCTGTTTCGCATACTGGAAGGTGCTGTAGCTGCTGAGCACGACCGCCTTGATATAGGGGTTGATCAGCCGGGCGTCGTGGATCAGCTCGAAGCCATCCGCCCCCGTCATCACGATATCGGTCAGCAGCACGTCAACCAGGTTGGCCTCGATGAACCGGACCGCCTCCGCCGCGGACAGCGAAGTCCCGGCCACCTGAAAGCCGATGGCGTTCCAGTCCACAAACTTCTTCAGACCGTCCAGAACGATCCGGTCGTCGTCTACCAGAAGGACATTCAGCATGTGTCTTCCTCCCTCGTCTGAGAAAAAGCAGCCGCGGCATCCGCACTGCATCGGAATCCATTTGTAGAAATACTACATATTATCCGGTTGTATTATATCATAAATTATATTGGAATCTATTATTTTCCATATCATAATTAATTTCAGGTACTTTTTGTTAAAAACGAGTCCGTTGTGCTCTCGGAACTGGTTTGCACGGCAGGCATGCCGCCCTGAAAAAAAATTCCGGGGATCCACCTCTGGCGTGGGTCCCCGGGACTTCATTTTGTCATGTCCGCCGGACTTTCCGAATCATTCCGGCAAGTCAGGTCCGTCTTTTCATGATTTCATCCAAGTTTTGCGATCGTTCCGATCGTGCGCGGAGATTTTTCGCCGTTCACATAGAACCCC